>JGI24159J19872_10008367_pt1 | contig 13542 bp, 8 predicted proteins | sample Ectturendosymbi4_FD_19872 | JGI IMG/M metagenome (IMG submission 19872) | reverse complement strand
AGCCCGTATATTGGCCCGCACTTTTTTGGCTGTAAATCGCCAGCCGCTAAAGCTAGAGAGATGTTTAAACCCTCTACAGAATCAGCAAGTCTTCTAGTTGACATCGAAAAATAACGTTTTTCGTTTTCGGTGGGGGATTTTCTGGAAGTGACATCACAATGAGGGCATGTTTTGGAAATTTTGGTCACCTTTGGCTGGCCCTGGGCCCCAACCCATTAACCCATTCTTTTGACTCAAAGTTTTGTTGCAAACTAGGACAAAATCCGCGTCTATAGAGCCATTGCTTGACTTGCTAGCATATCTGTAGCCAAAATTATGGTTCAAAAACCCAGTTTTTGGTCTAATTCAAAACTTTTCAGAAAAGGCACAATTTGCCCTTTCAGGACAAACTTTGGCCAGCCATAACTCGGCAGTAGATTGGGCTAGAGAGCTGTTCAAACCCTGTAATGACTAGTGGCGTCGTGTTGTTTATAATAATTTATTTTTGAATTTGGATGGGGGTTTTGGGCCATTGGGATCATCATGGGGGTATTTTTTTGGTTGATTATATGACGTCATTATCCGATCCCATGCGCCAATATTTTAGCTCGCAGTATTTTTGGATTCTAGGCTAAAATACGCGTCTTTAGAGCCCTTGATCAAGTTCCTTGCGTTTCTGGTTCAAAAGTATGCCAAATATATTCCAAATATGTCAGGAATCTCCCAGGGGATTAGAGGGGATTTCCCTAGTTAATATTCTACCATTTTTGCCATAACTCATCAACTAGAAATACTAGAATGTCCATCATACCCTCTAAAAGCTCATACTATAGCCTAGAATGCATTTAAATCTCGTGCTGTTTCGCGCCAGTGATTCATCTCAATTTTCGAACTCCCACAGGACGTTGACGTCACGGACTGTTTTGATAGACCTGTCAAAATATGTCAAAACATCCTGAGGTTTTGTCAACATAGCCAGAAAGGCCGACATCGTACAGTGAAAATTTTTTTTTCAGTCGAAACTACAAGTCTTTCCCCATTCCGAGCGGATTTGAACAGCTCTCTAGCTCGATCTGATGGGAAGTGATAACCATAAAGAAAAGGGATGTTTTGTACCACAGGTTGGGGTTTGTGGGTGCAGAAATTTCACTAATTTTTGTTTTTTTGTCCATAATTTTGGCTACAGATATGCTAGAAAACGATTCAAGGGCTCTAAAGACGTGGATTTTGCCTAATTTCCAAAAATCTTGAGCCAAAAGAATGGCCCAATGGGTTGTGGTCCAGGGTTAGCCAAAGGTCGCCAAAAATAGCAAAAAAAACTCCAATTGTGATGGTCCCCCCAGAGAACCCCGAACTGAAATCGAAAAATTTTTTTTCAATTTTGACGAGAAGACTTTTGCTGAATCCGTAGAGGGTTTGAACAGCTCTCTAGCTCTAGCGGCTGGGGATTTATGGCCAAAAAAGTGCGGACCAATATATGGGCTCGCGCGGTCTATTACACGCTTCATTGAAGTACTGGTGTTTCATTCAAATAACTTGAGTTAAATATTAGTAAAATTATAAAAATCCCTAAAATACCTGTAAGCGGTTTAATGTTATTTACAGCATTGTACTTTGAGCGATGAATCAAATTTTCTGATGTTTTAACCACTTGTTTTTAGACGTATTCGCTTTTTATAGAGAGTGATGCTACCAACCAACAATGAATGTCCTCGTGACCAAAAACTTAAAATATTCGCCCGGCACTATCACGCCAAATTTAAAAATTTGAATGTGATATTGTTTATTATCACAAGCAGTTGCTTGACCAAATTATGATGTTCCTGGATTACTAACGATCTTCATAACACTAGAAAAATATTTTTGCGTCGACAATCGCCTTGTAGCAACTAGTGAAAACCATATGCAGGTACTCGAGCGTGACATACGTAAATATCTGCAGTTACGTGATAGCTTGTTTTGTCGTTGAATCGAACGTAAGATGATCACGGGCGAGTTGTGATCTGCATTTCATACATGCAGCAAGACGAGGCAGTTTTCTTGCACGACGTGAAGTTTGCACTAGCACACCTGGCGAAATGAGCGACATGACATGGCCTGCTTTAGGAACTACCGCGGATTGACAGCTCTCTATTCCCCTGACCAAATGTAGGCGACATCAAATGAGATCATACCCCTTTTCACAGAAAAAGAGGGAACTTGCGTCGCCCCAATGGCTGTTACGCAATAGTGCGCATGCGCTTTTGGCGGGAGATTTTGAAATGAGCGCTTTGGCACTCCTTTTCTTCTGCGCTGTTGCCACAGGCACCGATGCTGTTAAGAGACTAGAACATACAGATGCAACTGCAAGTTCCTTTTCCAAATTTTTTGACATAAAAAAGCTCTATCAATGCATCATTTTACTTCTTCAAACTGATACCGACACTTTGACACTACATGTTTGGCAATACAACAAAGAGCATTGCTTGTCTTCAGTTATTAGCTTCTATATCTTGCGGAAAACGTGAGAATAAGAGGCATAAGTCTTAACATTTTATTCTGCCATTAATTGGAAAGGAGAGCGTTTAGGACTGTGTCGTGTAACTGACGAGAGTGGCAAGGTCGAGAGCCGCCTTCCCTGGCAACCTAAATGTAAAAACAGGGCCCCCATTTACTTAGATATAGTACTCTTTGTTTTCAGTAGATTGTTGCTTTTTTACGTCTTCCACAGTGTTTTCCGGTTTTAGTATAGACATCCACATCCGGAAACACTCACTTCTCACCTTTTTTCTTCCCCTTCGGTGGCCACTGGACCCGATTCAGCTAAATTTCTGTCCCCTGGCTCAAACCTCCATTTCCGCCACTAATTGAGGAATACGCTGAAAACGCAGTGGGCTTGTTCATTTTGCAAGGAGCGAAACAGTTTGGAGTATATGACTAGTTTTCTGAACTGGTAAAGAAGTCGATGAGCAAACTTGCTCAGTGCTGTTTGATTTCTTGTCCTCTTGATTGTAGAACGAGCTGTCAAGGCAAACCGCAAAGTCGTCAAACAAAGACTGCTCATATCTCTCCACGGTACAGAAACTGCCAATTATGATTTCAGACCCCCACAGTCTCGCAACCACGGTGAGTTTTGGTGGGCTAAGCCCACCCAAATAAAGCTCCAGCAATATCAATTAGTGGAGTTTTACTTAAATTTTCAGAATATCAAGCCGCCACGAAAAGTCTCCTATTGATGACTTTCTGTCGACGGTTCTGGACCCGCAATTTGTAAGTTTCTTACCACGAAGAATAGAAGACTAATCAACAGTGATTTGGGTTTACCTCTACACACAATGCGACTTTGTCAAAACCTTCTTCTAAAGGAAAAGCAATGTATGAAATTCCGCAACAATTAGGTTATTTGTTCCAAGCGAACAAATTCAGCGAAAAAGGTTTTGTTATTCGGTTTTCATGACATCAATACAAAACCAAAAATGCATCGCTGCGTAATCCATTTGAAAGACCATCAGATTGTTGAGTCAACTAAGCCAAAGAGCAAGCAAAGCAATAAATTTGCACGAAAATCAGTAGGTTTCAATTGTGCAGCATTCTTAGGGCTTCTCAGGCTGATTCCTTCACGTAGANATCAAATGGCATACCCACGGAACATGTTTCTGTTTCCAAATAAGAAAAATTTGTGCTGTTCACAAATTTCGTATTCTATAAATCTGCCTTGCCGTCAGACACGTTGTCAGCAGGTAGGAAATTGTCATGGAAGTACAGAAATATCGTGCCACTGTTGGTGATGTGCCTCCTCCCAGTTGGACGAATATGTAACCTCGTTTGGTCATCACCNAAGTACTGCAGTTTTCCCAGCCAACTATNATCCTTATTTACTCTCGTCATTGCCGCCCAGCGAAATTTTCTTATTTTAGGCTATGAATGAATTAGAGAGTNAAATTTCAATGTGAAATTTCGCGCTCTACTTCATTAGTGTGAATTAAAAGAATGCTTACAANGTAGACCAGAAGACATATACGTTTATTTGCTGTTGTNTTGTTTTACTTCTTCTAAACCTAACTAACTTGCTTGCGTATCATCGCTTGAAAACCACCTTTAGCTGTTGAAGGCTTGGGCAAATTCTCATTAAAACTACCATTTACAATTTCGTATTTGTCAAGATCTCAGAGACAACACTAGTCATAGCTAACAGCGTTGGAGAAAGCGGAGATCAATTCTGAGCTTAATTACAGAAAAACTGAGCGTGCGTGCTTTCATCCTACCGGGCCCCAGTACCAACCGGTCCCGGGCACGATGCATCTCCTGTACGCCCCTTTCGTAGGCCCTGCGCTTTTGGTCCTCGTTTTCTTGGTGGTCATGGCGCACCACGAAGATATGATTAGCTTCGGTTTCAAACTTTGCACACCAGGAAGTCATTGTCTCCATTACCAGGCTTGGCATGAAAACGTGATTGCATCGGAAAAGATAAGGGTTGATAGAATCAACCTCATCGTTACTGAACTCGACAGAAGTGAAATACAGGAAAATGTTTCTAAGTTTTCTGAGTATCTACCATACATCTGCCAATTTTAAACAACATATATGTATTCAGAATCTCAAAGTAATTTTATTACTTTTTGAAACGTTTTAATGCATGGCTTTAATCTACAAACCGAACGTTGAATCAAGCAAATAACATTCGCATCATATCATATGGCATGTTGATTTTCTCTTTTTCTTTCCGTCAACTTCATGTTTTATTCCAGAAAATATTTTCATTTCTACACGTTTCCCAGCGTTTGGTTGCTGAATGGCATTGCAACCTGAGTCGGTTTAGATGATAACCTTATTTTATTACCTGTGATTTCATTTTAAGTTCAACTTTGCACACTGCCACAAAATCAATGAAGTGGGTGTCATTGCATCTATTCAGAGACAAAAGGGCCAAACAACATAGCAAAGAGCTGAAGATTGATCCTGCAGCTTAGCTGCATGAATCACTCTTCAACGCACCTTGGTTTATCAGTCGACTTCAAACAAACCACGAAAATATCTGGATTGTGCGCACAGTGTAGATTTGTCCGAGTTCAACATATTTACGTCAAAAAGTTTTAAGTTCAAACTGTTGCAGGTTTAAACAGAGTAGTCCACATTTACTAACGGGAAGTTCTTAGCAATGGATCGATTGATTCTTTCTACAATGGTTACTTCAAAGCGCACTTGGCATTTCCGGGCTAGTATTCCAGAATCCTTCAACACAAGGTTTATATCAAAGATGTGGGACTCCACTAGAAGAGGGTCCATGTGTTTTAATCTTGCACGAATGTATTGATGACAAACATGTCTATGCAAACGCTGGTAAATGATGGCTTCATGCAGGGTCGTAGCCAGGGGGAGGGAAAATGGGGGCAATTTCCCCCAATACCAAAAACTTGCACAAAAAGTTTCAGATTAAGCAAGCTTTTGCACAAGCCAAACAAGGGTACTTTAGTGCAAATCAACGAAACTTATCATACTTCAGTTTTGAGCGAACCTGATCAGAGCAATATGGTTTGTAAATTGTCCATGATTAATGAAACGCTGCGTATTGTGTAAACGCAATCAATTCACATCATGGCTAACCATTACTTGATGATTAAATTCAATCTTTACTCCAACAATGAACCCACATCAGACATCGGCACACTCCCTGAACACGTCACCAAGCTTACAAAATCTAAGCAGGCAACCTGCCTGAAACTTTCTGATTGGGAGCAAAAGATGGCATATCTTTAAGGAATCAGTTAGAAAGTAGTGAATAAATAGTATTTATGATGTCACAAACAATGACATTTGCCATATACAACAAGGAACACGTTGCTTTAAACTTGTAATGTCATAGGGAAATCATAAAGTAAGGATTAGTCGGTCATAAGGACAACTTCAAAAAACAAAATTTAAAATAAATTAAAAGTTGACCTGATAGAGAAAAACGAGCATGATTTTTGTAAATAGCACCCTAAATTTAGTCTAAATCAGCTCTAAAATCTAAAGCATAAAAAAATTGCGGTGGATAGAAATTATAGCATAGACTTTATTGCGTTTGAAAGAACAAGACACCTGCGCTTGTTTCCTCTAGCGTAACTCTCGAGCCGTCCGATAGTTTTTACACCCTGCAAGCTTGGTATAGAAAAAAAAAACTTCAGAAGTTTTTCATCAAATTTGGTATGTGGTAATCCGGGTACAAAATAATCAGTGGCATCTCTCAAAGTTTTCTAGCGATTCGCTATTGGTCATCACGTTTCAAACACGTTGAAATTTGTAGGTTTGAAGTTGCAATTGATTTCTTATCCAGGTTATGTTTTTATAGCTTCCATAAGAACCCACACTCGTGAAATTAATGGACTTATTCATAATTTTCAAATTCAAAATGTCAAAACCTTGAGATAACAGGTAACCTGACTGTCGCCCGCGGGCCAAATCAGCCATACCACTGCACTCTGCCTCAGGGACCTAGACCGATCAAGGCTGAGGAGGCCATGCTCCCCGAGAAACAAACTTCCTAAGGCTTTTCTGGTGCTTTACATCAATTTGCAACTGTTTAAAAATAAACGGAAGGAACAGTCGGACTGTCAGTGACTGACCATAACATTGACTGACCCCTCCCGAACAAAGCTCTTGGCTGCGTTACTGCAGCAGAAACATCCAAATTACGACGTATTGCAGCAAAGGTGGAAATAATGCAGCATTCACTTGTCCAATTTACATTATTTTATCAAGGAAACACAACATTACATTCAATCATATCTGGGTACTTTCAAAGTTAGTAATTTATGTCTTCTTTAAAGTCAATAAATCTTTTCAAAATTAGCGAAAAACGGGCATAAAATTCAATATTGGATGATAAGAGTACAGAAATATCAATTTTGGATATGGATGGACTCTCAGAAAGCAAGATTGCAAAATCACTGCGATGAAGTAAAAGTGCAGTTCACCGCGCCACAGAAAACATTAAATATGCATGGAACTTATGGCAACGTGTCAAAAAACGATAAACCTCGCAAAACTTCACGAAATGATGATCATGCCATCAGACGAGCTGTCATACTACTCCTTGCTGTTTCTTTCATAAATTACGTGGCAATCGGCGAAAAAAGATACAGACAATATTATTAGCACCGTTTCACACCTTCTGAACAAGGATTTCACTTTTTTATAATGATTTCATGAACAATCTTTTTGTCTTTATCTTTTGTACATTTACTAAATAACATTGAACAAAGTAATTGTTCGATTCCCGGTGGTCATCCTTTCAATTGTCCGGCACGTCGTGATAAAGTTTGGTGACGCCTGCTAAACATCACCATACCAAAAAATTATCTCTGCTTTTTATAACATTTCTTGAAATATGACTCTACAGTTCTAAAACATAAATTGTTAATGTTATGTGATCGACTAGCCATCGTACTCGTTTGTATCTACAAAAAAACGTTTGTCGATGCCAACTTCAACAACACCTTTTGCGAAACAGTCACTTAAAAAGCACAACAACACTGCATATTGCGGAAAGAACCACCAATACTATTAACAAATATCTGTCCGAATAGTAAACTTCAAATAAGCATTTTCCAGCTGTGTTCTGAATCACATGAGCAATTTTGCACCTCTTCGTGCTTCCGGAAAAACTGCCAGTTACCGCCACGTTGCGGTTTGGTTGCTCAGAGCTCCGCAATACACTTCGTTTTAAAGAATAATTGTCCACAGAAAGCTCAGAATACATTCATCCGTTCTCTGCAGGATCAGACACATCTGCACATTAAACAATGCAAATGTCAGCTTTTTGTGCAATTCATACTCAACCTTTGAGCGTGTTCAAAGGTCGCTAATTGGATCATGGTATAGGGCATTTAATGATAAAGCAAGGGTATGTTTTAAAAATTGAAACAGACTTATTTCAGCAAGATTTTGTCTGAAATGGATGGTATCAGAATTGTAAATGTGCCTCCTTTTGAAGCCCGAACTCCGCCCGAGCCCGACATTTATTTTTGAGGCCCGATTTAGCCCGAAAGCCAAATTTACCTAGTGAGTCAAGATATGCGCAACTACGGGTATCAAAATCAGCAGTGTGCGGGTGTAGCTGCAGGTACACAATTTTATCACACCCAAAATAGCAATCACCTGGACCGAAACAATAAAGAAGCACAAGCTCAACTTGTTAGTTAACGCTAATACTGCGGAATGTAATGTTTCTCAAGATAAAAACAAACTATCACAAAACTATCCAAGATAGCGTTATAGGCATAAAAGGAAATATTTAGGATAGTGCTATAGGCATGAAAAGCCGGATTGTATGCCATTGTTTCTTAACACAAGCGACGAATCGTGTAAGTGATTGATCTTTTCGACGCAATGCCATCTCGTGCTAATTTCCTCACTGCTGGCACCTTCTGAAAAAGTGTGTGACACTAATCCGAGCAGATAATAAAAAGAATGCAGCTGTGTTTGCAAATAGAATTAGCTGAAGAAATATCACAATCACTTCACTCACAGAAGTCACCGAGGTGAGGAGAACAAATGTACTTCAAGAAAGAAAAAAATCGTTACTTCGAATGGTATAAACAACTTGTTTATGCAGGCCCGAAATCGGCCCGAAACATTTTGACAAACTCAAGCCCGAACCTGGCTACTAAAACCCGGCCCGACTTACAACTCTGGATGGTGCACACTTTGAACGGTTATCTGTTTCGAAGTTTGGAAGAATATAACAATACGCTTTGTTGCATTTCTAAGAGTTAGAAAACATGAGAGATAGAAGGAAACTTACACGATAAAGCCGGGACCAAGGTGAACATGTTTAAAAAGCTTTACTTGACTAATTTCTAGAAAAAAAAGTTTAAAGATGTGATTAGCTTTGTCTTGAATAGCGAGTTAGCCAGATACATCGCACATATCCATGTTTGTCGTGTGCCCGCCACATACTGCGAATTACCGTGCAAGAAAGGTGCGTTAGTTTGAATTAGGAAAACAACGGGTCAACACATAAAAGCAAAACGCTTACCATAAAAAACTTCTGTTGTTGTCGTAGCGTTGCTTAAAAATCGACTTATCCCGTGAACGTAACCACCTTTGTCAGACAAACTGGACGGTAGGCGTTTGGCATCAACAGGTCGTAATTTCGGCATAGCGTGGCTCACTTTCATTTTGAAAAGCTTCTTGTTAAATTGTGGTTTTGGCGACCAGGCAATGACGTGGTTGATCTGCGATATTGAAAATTTTGTTTTGAAATCTTTTTGAAACAATGTTTTTTGGCGATTTGATTTCAGAAAACGCAAAGGTCGAACTGTTGTATCAACCTTGCTCGAAAACATGAAGCAACTGTTAAAATGAAAAAAACGAAACAATTATTTGTTAATTGAAAACAAAGAAACAGCTCGTACGTTAGTTGAAATTTGTTGTAACTGTTATATCATAACAAGCAGTGATACAATTCTTGTAACAAGACAAAAGCTCTTATAAATTTTATATTGTAGAGAAACGAAGGCCATTAAAATTGTTAGGTTTGCTGTAAGCTTTCGAGGAATCATCCTAATGGGCTCTGCCTTCATCTTTTTGCCATGATTCAAACTTGCACATTTCTGCATTCAAGTAACTAGTCTCCATACAGATGACGAGCTTGAATCAATCAGCAAATTTTTAATAGGAAATCGATTTCACGTAATGTTGCACATCGTCAGTCCTACATATTTTTTCAAATAGAATTCTATTTGTGTGAAGACTGTGAAACGAGCGTTGCCAGGAGGGCCAAGAGGAACATGTCCCCCAAATGTTTAGCGTATATAGTCGTTTTGTGCTTTCAGAAGCGGCTTCCCAAACAAAATTACTTTTTCTTGTCGAACATTTCCCACCCGCAACTTTTAGATCCCCCCAAACAATTTGGGCTGGCTACGCTGCTGGAAATGACAGCAACTTATCTGTTTCAAAGTAAAAATGCAGTTGCATTTTGAAACCACTACATTTTAGCAAAGCGGACCAATTCAGCATGTGAAAATGAATGTACGTGAAATAATTTTTATGGCAAAGCCCAAACTCGATCGCATGCACGGTTAATAAGTATGAACCTCTAAAGCTCGTTGAATCATTCTGTGTGTTTCATCATAGACCGAGCGTTGCTTAATATATTCTTTTACTCCTGGTGGTAAGATGAAAATGAGACGAGATCGCGATTCAATCATCCTGAGAAAGCTCTGCGGAATGAAGAAATTGCTACAAATATTTGCTTGCAAATTGATAGAAATTAAGCAAATTTATAGAACAAAATGATGAAGCAATGTTATGAGATTTATATTAAAACTGTCTTCAGCGTATTTCACAAAGACAAACGTTTTTGCGGTTACTTTTGCACATCTGTTACGAGCTTCGCTCGTAAGGAACATTCAAGTAATTAAAAGCTATTTATGGCAAATAAGAGACTTTTTCGAAAGCTACATTTTCTAACTTCAAACAAATTCTTTCATGTATTTGAATGCTTCTAGAGATAAATAATGACAAACATTCAATCTCCTAAAAGTTGACTCACTTGCTGTAGCTGAAAAACGCTCCAATTATCGCTGACATATTGAGCAGTGAGTATAATAATTACTCGATGACATTTATCCATGAGGTTGGTTGCATTTTCCATTCGAACTAAAACAAGAAATGTTAGTTTTTGCCAAACCACAAAACATCTCACAAAATTTTGACACCCGGAAAGTATGTCCCACATTTCATGAAATAGAACTTCTTACATACAGGCCTTCAACGCACATAATTTTTTTCAAAAGAAGATATATATATACATATTCAGAAAATTCGCCATGATTTTTTCTAGCAAGCGGTTTATTCTCTCTCGACCATTTTGAGTGGTGCTTAATACTCAGTCTGCTTGTGCAAGCAAACGGTTTTCATGGCTATTTCACATTAATGTTGCTAATTTTCATGCCCGTGTTTTTCTGCTGAAGCGGGGAAACCAGTATTCTCACCATTTCTTGAAACAACCCATCACTTCCATTGTAAAACCTGAATAGAGCTTTGTCTGAATTAATGCCTATGGGAATCTACTGTACATCTACTGTTATAAGACTTTATTCCGAATTAGATACGCTTGATCACATCTTACCACAGCGTAGCAAAGATTTTATTGAAGCATGGGCATAAACATCATTTACAAAAAAAGAACCGACGGAGATGTTACGAAAAAACATAAAAATCCACGATTTCTTCTGCAGTCACATGCCGGTCAAAGTGATCAATCGAGATTCAGATGACAGGTGGTGAAAATCTGAAGTCAGTTAAGGGTAAGGCGTAGTATTCTCTAAAGTGAAAATTTCTCAAGGTTGAAAAGGTGAACTAACAAGCGAACTTAATTTTGTGGCTGATAAGTTGTTATCCGTAGTTCTATTGCTGACCAGCCTTTTAATGTTTCTTTGATTGACATCCGATTTAAAGCCATTTGTGTTTTTGCGGAATAAAATCATCTCCAAAGAAACAAAAAAAGAACTTTTCCGTGCCTTTAGTTTGCTTCCCAATTAGCTTGCACAATCTATATCTGCGAAAGTTGTGTGACTGATGTACAAACTGATTTTAGTTACAAAGGTTGTTGTCTGTACGGTTTCGTTTATGCATTTTTGGTTTTCGACATTTGCGATGAAATGCTAATTACTTTGAAAAATCTTAGATTCTTATCAGGAATTGTCTCCGCGTTAAACTTCCAAAGGAGTCGATATTGTTAAAAACTTTGATGTTAATATCAACTTTACGAAAGAAGTATTAAAACAATCGTTGAAAAGAGTTTCAAAATCCTAACGGAAATAGTGTTTTTGGTACATGATAGATTGTTCTGATGTGCTGCTGGATATGTGTGGATATGGCGGTTTCTGATCATGGTAAACTTGATACTTGGACATTTAGCTAAGTATAGGTTGATAGCATCAAAATTTGTTATTTATCAGTGAATTTAATAATCTACTCTCACTTGGATTGCTAAAAATAGTAAAAATTTGGCATATAGTTTCTACAGATATTTTGAGCTAAAAAACAAACGCAGGGTTGCCATAACAATTGTGTGATAAACCTTAAGTGTCTTTGTAATTGCAATGCGAAACTTATTTAAATTCTTTATTTAGGTATATTTCACGTGCATATTGAGATGTTTTGATTCTAAACATCTTTGAGATACACTTTGGTCTCAGAAACAAACGTTGTCAAGTAGCAAACTAACGCACACTATAAGAAATGTTCTCAGCTGTCGTAATCGCACAGATTTAACACTGTGATCCTCCTGGGCTTAGTTAAAAAAACATGCAGACGATATATTGGTTTATCATGTCTGAGTGAAAAACTCACTATAAACAAAAAAACAAACTGCAGAAAGATTCTTGAAAGAAAAATCTTTGATTTCTGGTTTCGCAAGTAAGCGGGCAAGGGTCGCCTCTGTCCTGTAAACGCCTAATAGAAAATAGGAGTGCGCGTTGGTTAATTGGAAGCAATTACCACTGGTGACAACTTTCAAAAAGACGAATCAAAATTTCAGCAAAACAAAGGAAACAAGTCTTACAAGAAAGCATCACTGCAATATACCTGCTCGCAACTAAGACTTAGTCATGATTGCATGGCAACATTACATCAACTCTTAAATTCAATTTGTCGTCATACTGAAATGGAGAGTTTAAAATCACGTTTAACTCGGAAAACATTTCGCAGTAGTCTTATGAACAGACAGACGCAATGGCGGATCCAGACCAGGCGTTTGGGGGGCGCCAAAAATGTCTTCACTTGCTTAAATACCAAAGGTTGTCTGCGACAAAAGATGTCATCTTTTGTTGGTCAAAAAGTGGCTATTTTTCTTGGTCGAAATATGCTATTTTTCAGGGAAAAACCACAGTTTGAAAACGCTTTATAGCCTATCATTTATTCAGAAAACATTTGAAACGGGTCCCAAACAATGGGCCTCGTTTTTCACAAGCTACACAGATCTCGTATACAGTATGTATAAAATGTATTTGAAAGGTATAAAAGCATGCAGTGCCACTGTTTTAGCTATCCCTAGCGAAATCAGTGAAGAACAGTGTCTGAAACGCATTCCCGACATGGTTAGAAACAGAACGGTTCTTCTTAGACTTGGAAGTGACAACTCATGTCCCACGATAGGACTCAAGTAAAAAGCTAAATGACGATCATATTTCCAAGCCAAGCTTGTGCACTTACATGTACATTAAAGACAGTATTTATTGCTGAAGCGACAATTCAAACACAACACGTGAATAAAAGGCATTTGCCAGGACACTACTCCCATTTTAGGTAGCTTTGTTGACTATCGTAAAAAACGACCTTATAATCGCATGATAGATTTACACTGAGCCTGAAAGCACATTGCCCTAAAAGGCATTTAACGCCACTTATAAAGGCAGATTTTCAATGAAGTCTTTAAATACCATTTCACATTTTTCGACACTGGATTGCTGATGTGAAGAAAAAACATCAATCTTACTTGACCAGGTTATTAAAAAAGTTGTGACACTTTTAAACAGAAGTGGAAGCAAGCGGACTCAGCCCCCCAAATTCACAATCAATACCTCCAGAGTCAAG
>JGI24159J19872_10008363_pt1 | contig 13544 bp, 4 predicted proteins | sample Ectturendosymbi4_FD_19872 | JGI IMG/M metagenome (IMG submission 19872) | reverse complement strand
TTCAGTTAAGTTGCGTTACGCTCGTGTACTTCCTTTCTACTCCTTCCGGAGTGTCACCAGTGGTCTGTGGTGCCCATCTCGGTTTACTTGCGCCGTGTGCAACGCGGCTGTTTTCGCAGTGAATGCGGCATTGGCCTTTGCAACCCCAACAACGCCGAGCACGAAGCTGGACAGCTGTAAGTGCCATTTTTTAAGTCTTCGGTATGGCTCACCGGGGAATAACCTATCCTATCAGTTTAGGTGGCGCGCGCTCAACCAACAGCATCACTTAGCTGGTGCCTTTACAGTTTTCATTGCATTAACTGGCTAGAGTCGATTTTATAAAAGATCCGTGAAACGAGTAGTAGTGATGGCACCCAGCGTTTTTTCTCATGAAGCAAACCCTTCCGTAGATTGATGTGAAAATAAATGGCAGATGCGGCGTAACAGGAACCAATCAGATAAAGTGCACACAACACTCCCTTGGCGCAATAACGCGTTGACTTGTAAAATGCCTATTCTTAATGCGAATGATTTACAACCTCTGTAGTAATACATTCGAACTTTTGAGGTCTGGGATCAGTCCTTTGTACAGTATGGTGGCAGTAATGATGCATCCATACGCACTTCAAAACACTTGTTTGTTGCCTGGCAGTTTAGTTTGGTATAATCAACTGCTTTTACTAAGTTTTTGGGATAATAAAACCGTGATAAAATTCCTGCGCTTGCGCATATTTGGTTGATGACTTGGCATTCCGTTGGACAGGTCATATTACTTGGTAATCTTTTTACGTTTCGCCGCATTTGATGTGTCGGGTTGCGTAGCATGTCACGTGGTGTTCTGGTTTGTCAGCATCTGTGTTAGACCGCGTGCTGTTTTGAGATAATTTTGTAAATACGCTTGCCGTATTCAGTTCTACTGACGAAAGAGGCTTTGTTACCTCTCTGGGTATTGGCAGTCCAGCTTTAGAAAGTCAGGCAAGCCTGTTACTCGCATTGATTTATCGGGCTAATTACAGGACTGCTACATCGGCCGTTCTCACTCGAACTCTGCGCAAAAGAACTACTTTTGTCGGGAAAGCATTCTTTTACCAACGCTTTCGTTCAGAAGCCGCATGAAGTGTTATTCTTACTCAGCAAGACGACAGCCCCAGGCTGCAAGTTAGACCCCGTCGCCTTTGTGGAGATTAATTTCATTTATTCATTGTTTTATATGACGCCGCACGTACGCAACTCTGTCAAAGCATAACGTGACATTCTCTCCGGAATTTTTAAGCAAGCAGGAAAGGCCTTGCTTGCATCGACCACCCGCCACTGGTTATAACTAATTTGAGCCACTTTGCCAACAAAAGTTGGATCTCGGACAACTGCCAACTAGACAACTGCGAACCGGACAGTTGCCACCCAGGACAACTGTCAACCAGTTAATTGCCAAAAGGACAACTGCCAATAGCATACTGTGCAGCTAACGACTCGGACAACAAAAGTTGTATGTGGTGCTTCTCAACACTTCACAGCTGCTCTCCGCTTGGCAGCACTTTATTTTGTGGTTGATGGTGGGAAGGAAATGGAAGTGTATGGCAGTTCTAAGGCAACTGCCACCCAGGACAAGTGCCATCTTGGACAATCACCATCCAGGCCATATTGAATTCTCTACGTGTATTGCCATTAAAACAATTTCAACTTTACAAGGTGCTGTGTTTTTGTCAAAATTTTTGAAATCACAAACATATGTATCGGAAGTTTCTTCGTCCTCTGACCACTTCGAGGAACCCTGACTTCAGCTTTGATACTTTTGGTTGGAGAATGTCATATCGATGTCGTAATATCTTCATAAACATTGTTAAATCAGTACAAACCTCTAATGCTTTTGTGAGTGTTCTTAATTTTTCACAGCACAATTCTCGCATGCTGCACATTGCATCGTATTCACTCCAAGCACGTAGCGTGGGGTAGCTAAGTCCTGGAGCGAATATGATGCAATAATGTGTATGAGGTTTGTGCTTTAAAAAATTGAAGGCAACAACTTCTACATTACATTCTCCATCCGAAAGAATCAAAGTTCAAGTGAAGCTTCTTCAAAGTGGTCAGAGGACGAAGAAACCATCGTTATGTAGATGTGTAATTTCAAAAAGTTTGACATGAAAGTAGCACGTTCAGTAGTTTGAAGAAACCTACAGAGTTAATCATGTCCTGGCTAGCAGTTGTCGAGGTGGCTTTTGTCCTGACACTGTCTTGCACATGCAAGGGAGAAGAAAAAAACGTTGAGAAACACTGAGCTAACTAGAAAAAACTCTACCCGTTATATAAAGAAAAACAAATTTCACAAGTAACAGCCATTTACACTCAAAACTTTTGAAAAACGATACTTTTTTAATTCTGGGCGAATATGTGGAAGAAAAACCCTGATACAAAATGACACAATCAGTGCAAAGAGTAAACACTGTGGTGACGTTACATCAACTCCTCATCTAGGAAACTTGACCTCATGACGAAGGATGATTGTCATGTCAATGACCCACAGTTGCCCAGCACGTTCAGCCAAACATTCAGTTATTGGCCAGATACGAGGTGCGTCGTTTCTAATTGAAGTAGAAGCACACGGCCTATTGACATTCATAAACAAAGAGCCAAAGATGACGCTACCGAAATTTCCTAGCAACTATGCCTACCTGTTCCTCGGGTACGCAGATGCTTGACCTACGTTTGGAACACAGAAATAAACTTCAGTATATAAAATGCCCAAGCAGCTTCAGCGCGAGCAGCATAAGCTTTGTTCCAAACTACATTACTCATCGTGCGCGCAGAGCTTTTTCTCTTTCTTTTAAAAGATGATGCACGATTGTTTGTAGTTTTTTTGACACCTGTGCCTGGAAGGTATGGTTTCCGAAACCTAAACCCAATACTCTTTTTTGTCGAACTCATTGTAATATTTTACACACTTTCCCATTCACTGAATTGTTCTTTAAGAATCAATTTTTCAACTTGGTACAGGGCAGTTTGTGAGCCCCTGATTTTGCGTCGTGGAACACAGCATTGGAACAATCTCCCAAAAGACACGTTACGATTAATGTTTGCATCAATAACTTTATTTAAAAGTAGTTTTTTTCGTGTCTCCATTACAAACAAATGAGAAAATATGCAGCGTTAGTTACATATCATCTTATTTTCAATCTACGCTCGCAAAACATCTACTGCTGAGTGTTCGAATCTCAATGGTCACACACACCTGCAACAAGTTTTCTTCTGCAAGACAAATTGATCACTTTTATGGCCGCTCTTGGATGGAGTTTGATGCGGTAAAAACAACAAAGAACACCGTATTTCCTTGAAGGCCTTAAACCACAGAGCTAATTTTGTGACACAAAACTTTTTATGCATTTCTCCATTCATTCCAGTTAAGAATTTCTCAAACCCATACATGGACGAGGGCATGTTTGGATGATGATGAGGACGGTGAATAGCAGGGCTCCTAATAAAATTGGATTGCTGCATACTGCTTTAAACTTTATCACTTGTCTAATGCCCAGCTAGGCGTGAGCGATAAATACCAACGTTTATCAGAATCAGGCTTCACTTATCGGCACCATAAAACGTGAAAAATTAAAAAATGGACGCATTTGCTTCTAAAAATAACAACAACGTATTTTCCTTAAATACACATGTTTCGTTAAACGCTCAAAAAGCTACCACCACTAATCTTTAAAAAATTGAAAATGCAGTAATATAAGATACGAAATATGTACTTGAAAACCATCAAAAAGACTTTACACTGGAAGCATTTTAACAATAAAACCATGTATTCAAGAGCAATAAGTTACCAGGCAGTTGTAATGTCGAACTGCAATGCCTTGCGACTGAGCTATGGTTTTGTACAATGAAAATCCAGGTCGAGGCACAACGATGTTGTCACCAGGGCTTGCTAAAACGGTGATTGCCATCTGCAGAGCGTCAGAACAACCGCAGGCCAAATATATGTCCTGAACAAACAACATTTCTGCAACGATAACCACACTTTTGCACTTGCTTCAGTTTGGCTATCCTTACAAAAACATAGCAAAATAATAAATAATTATACTGGTTCCAAATAAAATAATAGATTGCTGGCAAAACACGTATACCTAAAGTGGCATGAATTTTACCGAGCAAATAAGAAGGCAGCACATAACGCACCTTGAAGCAACCTTTTCCAGTTTTCCAAAGTGTTTAGGCAAATATTTTCACAGTTTAAATCCAAGTTTCTGGCGACTTTTAACTGTTTCGTTCTTATCTTAACATCAATAGTACAGCCACCGAACGGACAAACTAAAGGGTCATCTCTGCTCCAAAAGGGTGCCCTCCTAAAACATTTGTTTATGTAGGTAGGTAAACACTTTCCTTTCAACAGGACGTTCAAGGACAGTTTTAAACGAAACTTACCCCTGCGTTTAATTCGTCGCTTCCGTTACAAACAAACTTAGCCACTGCAGTTCTAGCTGTTTCGTGACCAAACGATGGCGCATATCCGTTGTGTTTGCCTTCAGTTACAGCACTAATCACAGCTTGAATGGCTTGCTCAGGAGGCCGGAAGTTTCCAAAAACCGTTGGGTCTCCTGTAATTATATTTACGTTAAGGTTTGGAGGTAAAAAAACAGAACTAATGAAGTCACCTGTGCTTCGCTCGTAACAACTGCAAGTAGTTTATCGATGCTACTGTGTGCTTGCATTTATCATCCCTAGCACAACTATAATATGAGACGACTGCGCAAAGTCGTAACAAACCAATTGAAAATTATCTTGGTGAAATTGCAAACTGGAATTGAAAAAGACTTTAACTATTGCAAAATTAAAGGTGCAGCGCGTTACGAGTTTCTTGAAACCGCAGACTCAACGTAAACTAAATTAAACACCTGAGAAAAGCGTTTGTTGGTTTTGTAATGATGATTTGATATGAGGTCTGGCAAACTGGAGCCAAAAAAAAGTACGACGGCGCAAAACTGATGAGCAATAGCAACCAGTACAAATGTGACTTCAAAAATCGCTACATCAAAGGACGTTAGTTTAAAAAACCGAAATAAAGTCAGTCCGTTCTGTGTGAGCTTCCAAAACAAGCACTGCGAAACTGGTAAAAGGCAGTAGGCACATTAGAAACAAATACGCTAGTACCATTAAATATAAATTAAATCAATTTTGGATGTTTTGATAAAGAATGAATGCTTTTATTCTGAGCATGATTTACGAAAAATAGTCGTTTTGAAAAGTCTCACATGAACTTCCTTCAAAATCATTGGCATTTGGGATTGTTTATCATATAACATCGCCTGACTTCAAGTATTTTATCAGATCATGCGTGGGTTTCCGTTTTAATCCAAAGAAAACGTTTGGGAAGCACGAAACACGATGTTTTCGATGACAGCAAATATCCTTGTAAGTAATACCGAAACGATCCAAATAACACAGCAAGATAAGATACAAGCCAGGAAGGATCGTCATACCTAATGAAAGGGCAATCATACTCTTTTGAGGGTTAGGAGTTATTTTCATTTCGTCGACGATCGCTCGGATTGGATTGAAAGTATTTTTCGCAGTCATCGAGGCCTGCACGTTCCATTTTCCTGCCTTGCCCCGACTGTTGTTGATTCTGAACACAAGAGTACATGTTGCAATGCTATTCCAGGGTCACTTGCGTTTTTACTGAAACTTTCCTTCCTGGGCGAGTACACAATGCTATCTGTGTGATTAGGCCCTTTATTTGAAACACAGCTGACTTACCTTTACATCAGAACTTTCATACACTTTACATTTGATAAACTTCCCTTCGGACGGTTGCATTCCTACCCAAGGCAGTTTGTCTTTAACCCACCATCCAGTAGTTCACCCACTACCCACTGTTTTTCTAACATCTCTCAAAAGAACAAAGTTGTGAAATAAGTGTCGCCACAACACTTACATTCAACGAAGATTACTTGTAGGGTGTCTTTCCAGGCGATTTATTGTGATGCTGTCATCCAGTTATAGTCGCCAATCACAAAAAATGCTTTTACACGCTGTTAGATTATACGAACAAGCCCTCCTAACGGTTGGCATATAGCTTTTTTTAATTTAAGATGTTCCGTCTAACTCGAAGCGTTCGCTGGTTTAAGTATAGCTCGAACGTAACCACACTGTCAACGAAAATATTAGAAGGCAATTCTAAGCAACAGAAACACCACTAAAGGTTGGATTTAAAGAAGTTATACCCGTGCATGAAAACAAAAAACTCTGCTTTTAGGAAACCTACCAAGGAATCTTGCAAAACCAATTTGATGACGCATTACAAACACACAAACAGAAAAATGCCGTTAAATGAAGCGATTTGCTCTGCCTACAACTAAGAAGTTCTATCAAAAGTTCACAAAAGCATTTGGCCTGGTTGAATTCTTCAAGTTTTTTTTATTTCATGACGCAAAAATAGTGGTTAGAAATCTCAACACTGGAAGTGCGGTTCGGGGGATTGGGAGTGAAAAGCTTAATCCACTGGCATTACAGCCTGCGTCTTTAAAAACTTGTTTCAATCAACGCAGACATGGACAATCGACCCAATGAAATGAACTAGCTCTTTACAATCAGCGTTTCAAGTATTCCAACGAAAGTAGAGAATTAAGTTGCGTTGACCATTTCCCAAGTAAATTCATCTAATCGTCGACAGCGCTACACGAAACGTCCACTCCATGCGCTAGTCCAACCAAGCCGAAACATGATTTTGAGTGAAAAAATGCGCTTGCGCTAGGTCAAGATGCAACATAGCTGAATATGCAGGTACAAGTCAAAGCAGCTATTTACAAGCTTGAGCTGCAAGAAAGTATTATACCTATTAGCTTCAACTGCCCACAAGTACACCTAACACCTAGCAAAGTACTGGCAGTATTCGGGATAAGGTGGAGATCAGATTTCTGGAAAATAAGCCAAGGTAAGTTATCTGAGTGCAGTGAACATCGGAGCATGAATATGATGGCAAACATTATAATGGGATATTAGCGAAATCACTCATTACAACTTTATACTTACTCAGAAACTACCAGCAATTCCCCATTCATGACGCAAAGATTTGACCAGTTTTCTTCACGACAAATTACCTTCTTTATTCTGAACGTAATATGGAGAATTGCTACCAAAATGGCAGAAACTTTTTAAAACTTTCTAAGCTGTGTTCAATAAAACAACGAATTCAGTAAATTTCTACAAAAACGACAAAGCGAAAATCTCACGACAGTGCTGAAATCACACCGAGGGATGAACCGCATATTACGCAACAAGAGAAAACAGGATTTCTTTACTGTTTCCATCTTTTACTTACAACAACATGCAGTGTCAAGAAAACGTTAAGTGTTTTACTGAACAAAACGCCAGGAAGTCGTATAGAAATGTATGGCGATGAACTGACATTTAACTTTGATTGACTTGATATTACATTACCGAAAGCAGGTTCAAACTCAGGCACAAAAATGTTGAAGTGCAGTAGAAATCTGGTCACAAATCCCTTTAGAAATAAAAATTAAGCCGCGCTTGGCAGCTTTTATAGCCCGATATTAAAAATGTGTTACTTGAGTATCAGAAACATTGTTGGTATTCTTCTTTTTTCTGTTGGTGTGCATTAACCAAGTGCATTTATTTTATACTGCTATTACTACGCAAGTGGCTTCATGAGGTATTGCTGCCATTTTTTACTTAACTTGCTTTTGTTGCGTTCACTATAAATCGATCGTATTTTTTGCATTAGACTGTCATGTAATGCAGTGGGATGCCTTTAGTCTCCAATGGCATTGCGAATTGTATAGCAAGCGAATTTCCGTTCCCATGTGTGAGTCATCACACCGATCGCAAATACAATTGAGAACGAATGCAGGCCTTGCTCGCAGCCTGCTTAAACACGTGACACATACCGCAGCGCCACACTAGTTCATAACTGTCGCGACGCATTTCTATCTTTCGCTATCGCCAATACTTAGAAAATACGCGAAAACTGAAAAAAATTTGTGGCAAAGTTAATCCAGATTCTTCTGGCGGTTTTTAAAATGCCTTGCATCGCATTTAACTTTCCATAATCGGATAAATGCATTGCGCATATGATGCCTTGCACTCCGAGCAACATACTCTTACTTCTATTAACTTAATGTTCCCTTTACACTAAACTAGCTTCGCCCTGGGTAGGTCTGCCGCCCAAATAACCCCGGGTCCGGTCTAGCTGGAGCTGATCACAGCACTATGCTGGGGTACCAAACATCACACCAACTGTGTTTGCGCCATATATGCGTGTGCTGTTTGCTAGTGCCACATATCCATGCTTGTCTTCCTTCACTGTAAACTTGTTAGCGCCATCTAGACCTATGCGTAATGCGTATACCTTTCTAGTACCGCGACATATCTTTGCTCAGGTGCGCCATCAGGGAGAGCAACCGGGCAATTGTCTCTCCGACATTTTCAACCACACGTGCAGTTGGTTAAGTGCAACGACAAGTTACACTCATCTTGACCCCTCCCCGAAATGTGGCCCTATGTTTGATCGTGTTCTTTCGTGTATCTGTGTGTTCCTTGTTAGTGCCATTCTGTGCTTTAAGTTTTATTCCGCTGAGGGTGGGTGTGAAGTGGTTAAACAATAAAGCAAACCAGGTCTAGAAAATTTACTGAAGTCATTACGGTCACATTTGCCATGGACGAATATGAACATAAACATAATTGGGGCGATATGGGCTGAATCAGACATGTGCAACCCGCGGCCCACCGCGTAGTTTGGTGCGGCCCGCTTGGTTTTATTCATGATTCTGAAATGGTATTTCAAATGAATTGTATTCTTCAATTTTTCGTGCCACTCGTTTTACAATCATTCACGAATAAAGAAATGTAACAATTTTTAAATACTTGGGAACCACAGACCAGCGCCCTTCAACCGATGTGCACGGTGCACCAAAATATGCGTGGGGTGCACCACTAAGAAAGGGTTTACAAAGGTGCATCACAAACTTGTCATACTAAACAGATAATTTTTACAAAAACTTTCTGTTAGCAAAAATGAACCATTAACCAACCAACGACTTAAGGGTTTAACCGAGACTTTGCAGATTCGAAAGTGTGGTGCGTAAGCATCACACCACATCAAGCTAATTGTTGTATCTAGAACTAGATGATTATTTGTGATTCATAAGCAACAGACCATGAGCCATTATCAATTTAATTATGTAGCTGAGTTACTGAATTAGGGGACCTACTTATTTAGACTAGGGTACTTACAGACATGAGCGTAATTACGTGGGGTACACGGGGGAAGTGTCAGTAAATAGGGTGCATGAGTTTAAGTGTTTAAGTAAATAGGGTGCATGAGTTCGTCAAAACATCTTTAAGGGTGCACCGTATCGAAAAAGGTTGAAGAGCACTGCCATAGACCAAAAAGCGAATACAACTTTCGCGCCATTTCTATTTGTCACGCTACAGTCCGGATTAAGCTCTTTATGATGTAAAAAATTTTCTTTGTGATTCACATACAGTTCGAGGCTTTGCAGTGTAAAATTGTTCAAACAATTCGTCAGGACCTGACAGGCAGTCGTTCCTGTGAAGTGCTAACTGAGTACAGTACTGTTAGTTTTGATTGAGCTTGAGTAAAGTACTTAGGAAGGATTGCAGTTGATTCGCCTGACATCATTAACTCAATTGATAATGCGATATTGTTTGTGGCTTCGCAAGTGTTGGTTTTGGTTTTGTAGGCAAAGTGATAAAAATTCGCAGCAGGACAAGGGACAGGGGTATTGGAAGGGTTGGCAATCAATGAATTCTTTTGCAGTTCATGAATGCAGCACTTTTAGCTGAAATTTAATCTCAAGGTGTTCGAAAAAACGAAACATTCGTGGTGAAGGGAGGATGTTTAACGACGAGTGGTTTGTGAAGTATTTTGTTGTTCAACAAAATGAAAGGACTCTTTGCTTGCTTTGTCTGAAAAAAATTAACATGAAACGGCACTATAACTCCAGGCATTCAGTACAATACGAGGGCATTTTAGGTCGTTGCGGGTGGCTTAAGCCCATCAATTGCAGAAGTCATTGCAAGAGGCAACATAAAATGATACCTCTTTACAAAAACGACACGCAGCTTGGACTAAATTGAGATTCAAGTTTAGTGAAGCAATAGCACAAAAAGGAAAAGCTTTCAGTGAAGGTGAAATAATTTTAAAAATGCTTTGATGTCCGGAAGTTTTCCTGTTAGCAAATTACGTTTTAACTTTAAACAATGTGTATGTGCTGTGAAGATGAGAGTGTCAACTTTTGCTTCTTTGGCTGTTTCCAGCGTCCACAATAGTTTTGCCTGAATAGGGATAGTGATGCTGCTTTGCGGTGAATTGGAAGTTGCAAGAACATACTGAAAAATGAGGTATAGGGCTTGTTTGTTGTCGCGAAAAGTAGCCATTGAGACTGTCAGGAATTTTGCTTCCAGGGATATGGTAACCCTATCATATGCCTCATCTAATTCAGTTTTTCAATAAGCCTGTCGGCAGCATGTGGTTGGTAGTTTGAAACAGAAAATTCCACCATACACTCCATATCTGTTGAGCGACCACTTTAAACTAATTTTTAAGGGAATGAATAAAGTTTCATCCAATAAAAATTGATGCGGCCCGCGATAATTTTCCGAAATTCGAAATTGGCCCGCCAGTGAAAAAGGTTGCACATGCCTGGGCTAAATACAGCAATGGCTTAGGCCTACAAACGAAAAACAGCATTGAATGTTGTCCTGCCAATTAGAAAAATATTTTTCACTGCATTGTGAGTGCGAAAGACCAAAAAGGACGACGGGTCATAAGGGCTGCAAACCTCCATTGAGACGAAACTGCTTTTGATGGAAACGGGATGAGTAGGCTTAGCTGAGTCTATTTTTGTGCGCAGGAAGCTTTTAATTGACAGTTCTACTTGAGGAATTAGCTTGCATGTGCAAAATATGCTTATAGCAGCAAGAAAGGCTAGATTTGCTTTACGCTAAGAATACGTTATCTTCTTGCATTTGAAACAAGAATTAAGTCGTAGCAGACGCAAGAAGATAATGTTTTGTAAAATGAATGGTGATTATTTAATTAAAGATTTATACATAAAGCTGGATTACAACCTGCTACAAAGAGAAGTTTGAAGTTCGCCAAGTGGGCCACAAACAGTGGGTTGTTGTGAACGGACCTCATTTTGAAGCCCGAACCCGGGCCAGGTCCGAAATCACAAGCCCAAACCAGCCCAAGCCTGACATTTATTTTTGTAGCCCGATTTAGGCCCGAATACCAAATTTACCAAGTGGGTCAAAATATGCGCAACTGCGGGTATCAAAAAATGTAGTGTACGGCATAGCTGCAGGTACACGGTTTTATCACACCAAAAATAGTAACCACCTTGCCTAAAACATTGGCTTAAACACGTACAAATTTAGCTTGTTAGTCCACGATAATGTTATGGAATGCAGTGTTTCTAAAGAAAAAATAAACTATCACGAAACTATCCACTATGGCGCTAGAGGCACGAAAGAAACTATCTCAGATAGAGCTATAGGCATGAAAAGCCGGTTTGTAGGCCATCGTTTCATAAAGCAAGCCAAGAATGGCGTAAGTGATTGATCTTTTTCGAAGCAATGCCATCGCGTGCTAATTTCCTCATTGCTGTCGCCTTCTCGAAAACAGTTGGAGACTAATCCGAGCAGAGAACAAAAGAACGCAGCTGTGTTTGCAAATAGAATTACCTGAAGAAAAATCGCAATCACTTCACAAACAGAAGTCGCCGCGGTGAGCACAAGAAATCTATGTCACGAATGAAAAAAGTCGTTAATCGGAATGTTATAAAAAAGTTTTGTATGCAGGCCCGATATCGGTCTGAAACATTTTGACAAACTTACGCCCGAGTCTGGCCCGACTTACAACTCTGGGTTGTTTTGCGGCCAAAAACAGCAATGAACGAATCTGAAAAGATTAAGGAACTTCACAACATGTGCGCATGGTCCCCGTTAAACTTCACCATAGGAACAGCGAGGAAGGACGTGCTTTTGTGACAAGACAATAAGTAGTTTAATGCGCGATCAACGGCGACTTCGAACAAATGTGTGGTGGCCCGTTGCGCCCTGCAAAACTTTATTATATTTAAAAAAAGCATTGCAAATTTCTTTTATATTTTAATCAACACATTCTCAAAAACTGAAAAAAATTCTCAAAAAATTAATTTGCAAATATTATTATGCGAAAATAAATTTCACAAGAAAAATCTTTCATGAGGCTTTTTTTTTTTGCTACGCCCAACTAACTCCACTACAAAGTGTTTCCCGTTGAAGGTTTCGAATGCAGTATGTTGTAAAATCATTGGTTGCATGTTCATTTGTACAGCAGCTTTTATCTAATAAATCATCGCTAACCTTTTTTCTTATGCGATATGTTGCTTTCCATCCTCTCAACGAAGTTTAATGTTTTATATGATAATGTACTAATTAACCTAAGCACAACCTATCAAGCATTGCCAAATACGAAGCAGCCATTCTTTTACTCAGAGTTACTTGCTTGTCAAAGATACCCAGAGATCAGAGAAATTCAGAGCTACAATTGGCACATATACAGCATATCAAATTCCAGGAACAACCATCATTCTAAGGCAAGTCAAGAACATTGCAGAACGGTAAAACAAGGTCTGCTGCATGCCATATTACAAACACGCACGATGACTTCAGTTCCTGATGCTTGTGGTATAGTATTCCACGTTTCAGCTATGACATCGGTTACGACCCAGCACTCCTGCGCAACTGTTTTGATCATCCAGAAGACTGCAACCTCTTCAAAAAATATAACCCTATGACATTCGCAACAATTCGGCCATTGTATTTAAACTACAATAAAAATTTATGAAACTATCGAGACCTCGACAGAACCAAACTAATTTTTATAGTGATCCTTTTAAATCAAACCACATCTCGCAAACACACTCCACTAATTTTGCGATGAATTTCAACTAAACCGACCTTTTATTCCAGCTATGTACCTGATCTCGTTTAACTATTGATTAAAAGCTTAGAAACCTTCAAAGCGACCGTCTTAGCAGACGAAAACATGATTCCATGATCAGCAGCTGTTGCGGTTAACAGAGGTTTGGCCGATTTATCGCTAACTCGCAGTGCAATTACATTCTTGAAGACCTCAGCTGCCATCACGATTGCGCTGGCACTGCAGTAACTGCACGATTCGATCTACACAGCGTTGTAACGCAAATTCTTGCCGAATAAGACCTAGTTCTTACCTTTTTATTCAACTGTTTTTCTAGCCACTACATTCCTAGAAATTAATGCAGAAGGGCTAATTATGCATAATTTTCTACAAGAGAATGAACTGCTGACTGTAAGAAAAGTGACTACGCTCTCCAGTTCAGGATTACCTACGCTTCAGAGGTGTATAATAGGCTACCTCAAACAAAGGATCAATTTCTTTTCATTGGAGGAAGTCTACACATGAGACCAGGTTTTTTTTTAAGGTTTCGCTTTGGTGACCGCAAGGAAATTTTAAGAGACCGCTTGGAGGAATTTGAGAGACCGTTCTCCATTGATGTGAT
>JGI24159J19872_10008360_pt1 | contig 13547 bp, 8 predicted proteins | sample Ectturendosymbi4_FD_19872 | JGI IMG/M metagenome (IMG submission 19872) | reverse complement strand
CCAAGAAAGGTGGTGATTTGCATACAGCGATATAGGTGACGTCACAATGCATGAGAATGAGTTGATCAACTCTAAGCTTCATGTAACAAAAATGAATTGAGACAAATTAAAATTCTTTCTCGGCTACTGGAGCTATTTGCGAAAAAATGCAGCAAACTGTCTCCCATCTTCACCGGCCTGAATCGCAGTTTCTAAGCAACTCAAAGAGTTTTTCAATACCTGCAGCAGATCAAGCACAGCGTTATGAGCTCCCATGTTGCGCAGCAGCCGTTGGTGCTCCTTGCACGGCTTCTCATCTTTGCAGGAGACGCACAGCGACGCTAGTTTCTCCAGAATCTGAAACAGAACAAGACATAAAAAAAATCAAAAACAGAAACGAGAAGCACTTTGCACTTCTTACTGGCCACAGCTATTTGACTGGCATTTGTAAGTGAGACACACCTGGTTTAGTTGTCAGTTTTGAAGGAGTTTAACAGAACGTAGAGGTTCGGCAAAACCTTCACGTGAGAAGTAGAGATGGTTAGCAAAAGCACATTTCAGTTCATGAGCTCAAACACATCAGAACCCCGCTGCATGCCAAGACTCAAATCCTCCCAGATTCAAAGTGGTGACGCAATGTGAAAAACGCAAAACAAAGAAGTTCAAGATGAATAAGCGGAGGAAAAGGCCACGCTTTTCACTGAGGGTGCTGAAAGTAAAACTTGCCAAAAAAAAGTTGGTAAACATACGAAAAGGACGCGACAAAAGTGGAAAGCCAGGGTAGTAAGCAAACCTCCTGCTCATTCGTACAGTTCGAGGTACTTGTCTGTTGGCAGTTGTCAAGCAAAAACAGTGGACTTCATAAACATGCTTTGGTATTAGCACTTGTGTCTGGGCCGGATATTTGCAATACAAAGAACACCACGTGTGATGTTTGTAAAAGGTTTTATCTTTTACTGGTGCTGGCGCAACGAGAACAGGCGTAGCAACGAGCTTGAGAACATAGCACCGATCAAAAGCAAGAGGCGAGCTGTCCTCGACAAAAAAAAAGCAACAACTAAGGAAATACGTGGAGCAAGCGATGACAATGCACAAACAGCAATAAATTCCGCCAACAGAGGTTAGCGCTGTTCCGCTTGAACAGTTTGTGCCAGTCGACAATTGCTGCTACCTCATTCGTTGGTCCCTCGATGACGACACTGGTCTGGTTATAGCGGCACTATGTTGCGTTCTTTAAAAAAAATAATCATCTATCTATGTTATGTAAAACGACCTTGCGACAATCTTAAGTGAATTAGGCGTTGAAGCGCTGCTGATAAATATGGTTAAACAGTTTCAATACAAGTTTTACCTTCTTAATTGTGTCATAGTTTTTAAAAGAAGATGTGCTAATTGAAGTTTTGCGGTGGTCTACTGCACTGTTTCCGTAGTCAATACTTCCATCATGGCTTGAGAACTGTGCAAATAAGGCATGTAAATTGGTAAGCAATGCACAGATTTGCTGTAGGCTCTTATTGTAAACAATATAGCCACAAATATCGAAAACATATTTTATTCGACATTTCGACTTGGTCACAAGCAGTGATAAAATACATCAGTGATACAGAGAAGTGAAGGAACGGTTTTAAGGCATTCGTGCTTTATTACGTAATAAAGGGCACTGTGCGATAAATAATACCAACGGAATAAATCAGTGGTTTCCAAACTGTAGTACGGGAGTAGACCTATCTTCTGTTTTTCTTCACGAAAAGAATATATTAACAGCTTTTATTTTTGCTTATGGGGTTCTGTTTATAAATTCCTGCAATGTTGTGTACTTCCCTCACTGTTTTCAAAAATTGTTAATATAATTTCTCAGTCATTTTGTTCATGTCGCATTTGTGTCAAGCCTAGTTTTGGATTGGCCAACAAATGTTTGCAAACTTCAGAACGTTAATCAAATTTGTGTTCGTTGATTCTGGTTATTAAATTTCGGCGAGTCTGTCCAATGTAATTTGACCCACACGTGCATGTTAGTTTGTAGACTACACTTGAGCGACGAAGATGATTCTGTTTGCAAAACATTTTTTTCAACTTGTTACTTTCATGTATGAAACGAAACTGAAAGGGAATGATAGCGTAGCTGTGTACAAGTCTTTGCGTTTCCCACCGAACTTCATGAGAGATCTCACCTAGGCAGGGAAGACACATGTTGATAGTGCTTGTCATACACCAGTGGTCTTAAACACGCTGCTGGGAATTTTCAAATAATCAACATTTACGTTATTTCGCAGAAATAAAAATGTAAAAGCTGTTTTTAGTAAGCTTCAGGTACCGCCATTGTTGCGTCGGCGTCATAATGTGGCCATCGGGTTACTTTGTAAGTTCTCATTTGGAGTTTCAGACCCTTTTCGCAAGGGTTTCAGACCCTTGTCGCAGTTTTTTTTTAGTAAAAGAATAAATGGGATCTTCGCGTTTCTTGTTTATATATTTCAAGGTGCAGAGGTCCATGTATGATTTGGTTCACCACCTTTTTTCATCAACGTATTTTTAATTTTCAAGAATTCACAATTAATTCTACAGTGCATATGTGCTGGCGATTTTATAAGCCCGGTCAAGTAATCCAAACACAAGATTTCTTTTTTGGTGATGTGGAATGAAACTTGTCCAATGCGTGTTGAGGACAGAATGAGTAGGTTTCCGATACGTTGTTGTTTGTATTCCGGACTGACTTTTTTCTATTACAACATCCACGTAAGCAAGAGAGTCACCGCACTCCAATTCTTTGGTAAAAGTGATGTTATTATGTACACTGTTGAGGGTATTAAAGAAAATGTCCAGAGCACTCATTTCGTTGAAAGCAACAAATACATCATCGGCATAACGCCAAAGGACGATTGGCTTGTTTTGAACGTTGATTTTTGTGAGAGTCTGATATGAAACGTGGTTCATTATTACGTCGGCAAAGAGAGGAGCAATGGGCGAGCCTGTTGTTACGTCATTAATTTGTTTGTAAAACTTGTCATTTAATTGGTGCTTTGCCAAACTTTATTACGTAATAAAGTACGAATGCCTTTAAATCATTCCTTCACTTCCCTACATCACTGATGTATTTTATCATTGCTTATGACCAAGTCGACATGTCGGATAAAATATGTTTTCGATATTTGTGGCTATATTGTTTACAACAAGTCATGCAAATGTACGCAGATTATCAACACACTCACACGTTCGAAGCACGGATATACATTAACGTTAATTATGCACGGTTCTGGTATACAACTCATGATCTGCTAAACACGCAAGCGAGACTACAACTACGAAAGTGTCAAGGCTCTGCACTGGCGCTACTCATCCACGCCAACAACAGTGGCACACGGTCATGCTTTGTTTTAAATCATTGCAAGGATTAAAACGTTCGATTCCAGTGCGTCGATCACCTTGCTACCAGCACACCCATCTACCCTTCCTTAAGTGCCACATGCGTTGCATCGCAGGTCGTGTATCCACCGACATGACAACAAGAATTATATTGAAGCGCCAGGAGTACAACAGCTTCAATTAATGACAGTGCAAGCAGAGCGCATGCAATCGGGCTGTGGACCCGGATTAATCCGCAGATGGGTCCCAATCACTTTACGCGCGATCAAAAATCAAGTATTTTGCAACATCACCATCATTTCTACCAAGCACCACTGCACAGAATGGCTCTAAAACCAAACTTTTGCCAGGCGATGTTTTAAGTCCAAGCTAAGTTCAGTCAAACTCCACGAGAATAAATCGCTATACGATTACTACCGCGCCACCGCCACGACACAGACTCTGACATACCGCAAACTCCACCAGTAGCTCGCGTGCGGCACCTCGCGGTTTCAAATCAACGGATCACAAAACTGTCTTCACCGGTTATCAGCAGCAGGCACTAGTTCATGGGGTCCACAGCCTCACATTCAAACGACAACAATGCAAGAACATGTCTGTTGTTCGATAACAAAACGACACCAAGGTTCGAGAAAACACTATAGTGCTGCGCATGCGTGGCATGGCATGACGTAGCGATGACGTACTCACACTTTGAATGCTGTAGATCGTGCGTAGAGGTCTCGGGGGTAACACGCAATAATCGCCCTGCCGCACAGGACTGGTGAATCGCTATTGTTACGTGAGAAACGTATTGAGCCGAAGTTAAACACACAACAACCACAGCCGAGCTCGGAGTTAAGCAGCAGACTTAGCTAGCCAGCCGGAATAAACAACAAGCAAAAGTCATCGGTCAGGATATTTACCGCTGGCACGGAAGACAATGACGACGTGTTGAGTTTTACGCCATCCCTACGTGCGTCATGGGTCGCGTCATGGCTGGATGCTGACGTAACAGTCTTGCCCTTGTAGACCCAGAGTTCACTCTTTTCGACGAGCAATCGCAGCTGGTCGAGGTTTGCTTTTATCTCTTTGTAGTTCTCGTGCTCGTCCTTCGTCACCAGCAGCTGCACCTGTGGGGGGGATGGGGGGGCGGTTGGTCAAAGAATGCTTTAACGGTGCGAGAAGCTCGTTGACACGCAAGGAGGGCGCCCATCATAGCAGGCGTCATAACAAAAGCGGATTGTGACCAGCAGGTTGTAAAGATGGTAACAATGTTTCATTTTCACGTCACACATTGGCCGCATTGTTGCGTCATCACATGTTTCACGTGGAGATGACGTCGAACAAGTTCAGTATGGCGAAGCATTGAACACCTACACGTACTTGCTGCTCAGGAAAGCTCATGTCAAGAAAATTCTTATTGCCAGTCGCTATAAGGGGATGAAGGGTGCAAGAAGCATCCGCTTATCACCGGAACAGTCGGTGCACTTACGTTTTTAAACGCCTGCAAGACTTCCTGACGTTGACTGAAATGTCGGAAGAGGAGCTGGAGCGCTCCTGACACCAGCGGTGGGTAGTCATGCATGACGAGATGAAGGAGGACGCGGAGAAACATTCTTCCGCCGTCTTCGTCCAAGTCCAATCCGCTGCTTTCCAAAGATCCGTCGAAAATACCCTCAGCTTTTGCGGATATGACGCTTAAGTTGATCAGCGGCGCCCCTTCTGCGTTCAAAGTACGCTTGGCAAAAACAATCATCTCGCTTCCAAAGCCGCTGAACATTAGTTGCCCTCGAAACCTCACCCCCACCTAGTTGGGCGAGTAACAGCCTCATCCCTTAGGCGAACAGAGCGGAACGAGTCGACATGCCAGGGCAACGTTATGACGCAACAGTGCGTTGCTAAACGTCATGGGGGTGGTTCAAGCACAAACATCGACCTATGCTGCTCTCTGACTCCGCCAAGTGGCGAAACTTCAATAGAACTGCATTTTTTACTTTGTCCAATAATTTAATCGTGAGTGATGTTTGGTGTCCATTGAACGCTACACATTCTAACACACAGGTCAAGACTGTGCAGCAACGAACAAGTTTGCACCGTTGTAAAACGCAGGAAAGCTTGCATGGCCAACACCATATATGGCTTGCACAGCAACAAAAAATTGTTTGAACCTCAATGAAAAGTACGTTTACTGTGGAGTTTAAAAATTGACTGCACTCTTAGTCCGACAGCAATAAAGCACAATACACGGCGTATACCTTCGCTTGAAGTGGCCTCATCAGCAACTGCACCAGTTTGACGTTTGTTATTCTCATCAAATTCACGTTTGAAAATTGAAAGAAGGCTGGATATGCGGTAGTCGAGCCTCACGTCGAGGATGAACTGGAAAATATTGGTTGGGAGACACGTCAAGACCTGACATAGGAGAAGGCAAGTTTATTCATTTCAATGCATTCAAGATATCTCTGAAACCTTTGCGTGCAACGCTATTAGTGGGGAGTGCGCAACAAGGTTAGACGGCGCTCGGGGCAAGAAGCAAGTTTTACGCCCCCGTGTTCGAACCTGAGGTTTTGCGGAAGCAAATCTACTGTGTTGAAGTAAGTGCTTGTGATATTGTTGGGACTTTTCGGCACCCCTCGCAGTGATTCGGCACCCGGGGAATTGTGCCCCCCTTGCCCCCCTCTTCGTTACGCCCCTGGGGCGTAAGCAGACAGAGCCTGTGAATGGACAAAGGGTTCTGCACCGATTTACGCATTAAATGTACAGCATCTTAACACAGATTTGTTGCAGCAGTAAAACATCAGATGCAACTGCTGATTACGACAACAACGAGCAGTTAATGAAATATTTACAGCTGTCGCCACATGAAGCATAGTTCCACGGTTTCTAGACCTACCCAGCCGTCCCACCTGCGAGCTACTTGCTATAGTAGCACCAGTCTAAGCACAGCCAGCGAGTTCAACAGAAAGTTTTCACCACAATAATTTTGTCAATAGCGGCGTCAGCAACATTTTGCTCATAGCAATCCTTGCAAAGGAACATTGTAGGTTTGAAATATGTTTTCAACTATCTTCAACTCGAGCCAAAGCAAATGTCTGCTTTTCAAAATGGTGTGAACGTATAATCATCATTCCATATTCACCAGGCAGCGCTGAAGCTATTGACACTCTACCAGGAAGACCAATGTGTTTATCTTAATGTTTGACAGACAGAATGACAGTCTCTGTGTTGTGCAAAAGAAGCAGTTTTTGCACGTCAGCTTTGGTATGATCCTAATTTTAGCAGCCTCTCTCCATTGAGGCACAGGCCCAAATCAGTCGAACGAAACCTACAAATACAACGGAGATTTCAATCAAACACGTGTGCGGGCGATTCAGCGAAATCGCAAGACAAATAAAATGCACTACAACCGTGTCCAAAGGTTTCTGGACTTGATGGCGAGCGCAATTGACCCTGGCGCAGAGGCAGAATGCAGCATCAGCCTCCACCTTCCTACGTCCGGAGAGAGCTGACAAAATTTTCACAGAAACAAACAGGAAGTTAAAGACAGATGCGCATGTTGGATTCATACTTAAGGAAAAGCGTAGCGGCATGCTGTCTGACTGCGACACAGCAATGACGTTTGCAGGAAGGTGCGAATGTGTGGCTGCACATGATGACAGAACTGGCTCACGTGTAGAATCTCAATTATCTTCAGCTTGGTCTCCAACACATGCTCGTCATGGGATTGGTTTGCAGAGTAAGGAGCGCTTCCAGGGCCGCCGGCCTCATTCCGGCCTGGACTTTCCTGAGGACCAAACCCCCCGCCAAGCGCCATCGAAGTGACCATCACCGCGACACCCCCAACGCCGCGAGTGATGACGTCAGAATCTGCGAAACGCGCCAGTCGTTGTGAGTTTGAACGACACAGAGCATCAAACGTTCTGGGGGGCGAACAAACATATTGTGACGTCACATGGGACGAAAGAGTCAAAACAATCAATTGAATGAAACGGTAGACAGTCCCTGCCGTTAAGGCATGCACAGAGAAAGGCGGGTGAACACTTCGAAAATCGCAAAACAATTAAACAGAGAAACAGACGTTTACTCCTTCGCACAATCTCTAACAGCTTTTTTCCAAATCCATCATCTTTGTATTTTGAATTCAAAAAACTTCGAATCTTTGCAAACCAACAAAGTGCAAAAATCCTCAGCCCACCTTGCATCAGCCTACCCCTGCTGAATATCTCGTTGGCAGGCATGCCATTCACGCAGTCCAGTATCTGGAGCAAGGTCCGAGTCAGACGCAGCAGCTCAGCGAAGCTGTAGAAGCCGAAGTAAATGAGGTGTCGAGCAAGGTTCACCACCTGCACAAATGTGAAGAAGATCTTACCAAAAAAGTTCTTTTTATGGCTTGCAACTGCACACATCAATCCAATCACTCGACGTTAAACGCATGAAACCACTGAAGGTTGTTTCAGAACAGAAACGCCAGATTTGCTGTGAACGAAAACTTCGTTACATCGTCTATGAACTTTTCCTGTCAAACCAGCAAGTCGGAAACCGTTGAATACCTCAAAAGTCAATTTATTTTCTTCGCGGTTTTTGAAAATTCTGGCGTTATTGACAAATCCATTCAGGTACTGTTCCACGAACTGCATTGTGGGTACGAATCTTGAGCATTCTCGTTGACTCTCGGTGTTGTCGTACCTGGTGGACAACAGTTAAACAAGCTCTGAAGCAAAGAACAACAATCTGTTCAAGCTCGATTAGTTTTTTGATTCGTTGTTTGATTGCGCAGGATTCTTCTTTCGCTTGTTTCGTTTTGTGCTTGTTGTGCGTTTGCTTCTTCCATTATTTGTTTATCTCTCTTTTTCTTATCTTAGTCACATTTCTTAATGTTTCAGTTGACTGCTCTACACCAGTACTACTGCATATGCTAGGGGTGGGAGCCTATTTACTATCATGAATTGTGGGACATCACATGACTTGTGGACATCACACGAATTGTGGACATCACACGAATTGTGGAATATCACACGAATTGTGGAATATCACATGAATTGTGGGAAACCACATGAATTGTGGGATATCACGGGCCACGTGACGTATACACATTGATACTGGCAGCAATGTTTTTATGTTTCAGGCCGGGCATGCGACTGGTAAGCGCGTTACGAATGGATACGATCCAGAAAAACGGCTCGAAGACAGTCTGGCCATAATATCGTTATGTCACGGAAGGTTTTGGGATGGTTTTACTTCCGCTACTTCGGCTTCTCTATAACCCGTGGCCAGTCGCGACCACCGCGTGGCTGTGTCAATGAATTCTTGCAAAATCCTGTAGCCTCTGTTATTTCAGTTTATCATATCACTTTACACATGAGTTTGTTTTGCTTAGTTGTTCCTATACGGCGATCTTTCCCTTTGTAAGTGGGCAGCTGGGGTTGTAATTTTTCAATTAGATCGTCTTGGTTGTCAGTTTTACTGTTACTGGGTTTCATTTGATTTTCTTTGATACTTGATGCACTTCACAGAGCTGATGATGTCTGCTCAGTGGGCGGGATATGAGTTGCATTAACACTACTTGCAAAAGGTGCCCTTTCGATAGACCCTGTTAATAAATCACGATCAATTCAATTGCAGATTTCCAATATGTTTTATCCCAAGCACGGCTTTAGTTGGTGAGTCAAAACTAAGACTGAGTCATCGCAAATCAAGAACACATTTAGTGCTGTGATGTAATAGTCGATGGAAAACATTTGAACAAGTTTCTAGAAAGGTCGATTCTATGTACAAAAAAAACACGCCAAAAATTTAAATACAGCAAAGCCCAAGAACTAGACCACTCACTCGTTGATGGAGATCTGGTTCTTGATCTCCGACCAGAGTCTGGCATATTGGACCGGTATCACCGACTCCTGTGGGTCTCGGTCCACATGCATGTGCAGCATCAACTGGAAAGTTAAAATGTTTTAGTCACTTCGTATAAATAGGGGAGGATGTGGGCGAAGGCACGCGTTGGAACCAACCTGGACGAACGAGGCCCTGAGGTCGTACGGCAGCTTGGTGTCGGACATGCAGTTCAGGATTATGGGGATTGTCAGTTCCAGCGAGATCGGGTTGATCGCCAAGTACTGACGGTCGAGGCACATCTTGCTGAACAGGTCGAGTTGGTGTCTGGAATGAAGCAACTGTCAGTTCTGCAGGAACCTCTCTACAGCTGATCGTGCAACGGGAGGTTGAGCAATGAAACACACGGCAAATATATTCATTGCACGTCGTCAAAGTCCTGTGCAGTGCCAAAATGTACACACATATGATACTTTGTAACACAGGACATGGTCGAGCAATGGCGCAACAAACACGCTTGGTGTGCTGCATCAACACAGGTTAACAACACGGCAAGAAATGAAGAATGACCTGTAATATTTGAGCCACTTGTGGTCGTCGGGCTCCTTGGACGAGGCCAGATTTTGAATGTCGCGCCTGGCGCGCTGTCCATCGCCATACGACAGAACTACAGACTCATCAAGTTCATTCGTCAGCCTGCAACAAAAGCATGGCGTGAACGACCCACAACGTTTCGTCAGTTTATCTTCTACCTCGCCACCCACTCTGTCTCGATCAAAATATCTTTGTTCCTATCGGCCAAGATATTCCTGCAGATGAGCTCCTGGGTCTTCGGGATGGCTTGCTTGTTCGTGACGCAAAGGTCAGCGAGGTAATCGAGGAATCTGTGGAAAAAAGAGGCTGAGCATAACACCAGACAACAGCATTGGTTTCCCCAGTCACAACTATCGCTCAATGTCAAGGCAGCAAGTCGCCGTTGAGATGTCTCGTCGGCATGGCAACAGATTGGCATTAATCGCGCGGACGACACGAAGTCAAGAAACACCTGTGTTACGCAACAAAGATTTTATGAATTCAGTCGCATCACCAACGCAGCTTATAGTCGCCGCACAGTTGAGCAGGAAACTGAAAACAACAACACCAGGGCAGGTGGGTGGGCCGGGCAAAGCATTTTCCAGGGTTGAGTCGAGAACATAACCAAGATGAGTGCTTACGGCCTGTGTGATCCTAAACCGCGTTGTGGGCCTTCCACAACACAGATGACGGCAAAGTCCCTGTTCAGTCGTTGGATATTCGCAAGGGACATTGAAGTCATATTTTCATGTTTTCTTTTTTTTATCATACATCGATGAAGGATGCAACCGGATGTTGCAGGTGGCGATCTTTAAGAAATCTTTGCTTAATGGAAGTGACCTCGACGACATATCAAATTTATGGTAACGCCTGGTATTACAAACTTTGTTATGCTTGCCGACTAACTCTTGAAGCAACAAACAAACACATGATTCGAATCATAACAACCTCGGTTCACGGTTTTTCCGCACGAGGGCGACAAAGGTCTCGATCTCAGTCGCAGTGATATGTTGTTCGAGAAGCTTCCTGTTGTTGTGGAGCAAGGCCGTGATCGTGTCCTCAGCTAAGATGTCGTGACCTATCTGCTGTTGCATCAAACCGAACGACTTGGCTATGTATTCCTGCAAAAACAGTCATCAAACCAGCTGGTCACAGCGCAACAGCAGTTCTTGCAACCTCTCCGTTGGCGTTGCGTTCAACGTGCGATTCACCGCAAACGGGAAGTGCGTGAAGAACAACACCCATATATATGTGGCGCGAGCAAGCAAAAATAGAATGATCTCGTCGGGTGATCTCTATTGTTGCTTGCTGCCACAGTGTGAAGCTTTGCGCACATGCCGCTCAGGCTTTCCGATCGCAACGAAACCCACACCGGCCCACCGACATACCTGGTTCTTCCTGTAGTCCTGCGTCGAATGCCTCAGCAATCGATAGCAGAGCTTCAGCATGTGCTGGTAATGCACGTTCTTCTTGTCCCGCAACTCGTCCAGATGCAGAAGTGGACCATCCCCACCATCTTTGAACGGTGCCTGCACAGCATGTAAATTAAACGCTATAAATGGGGTGGGAGGTGCATAGCGGCTGGTTGAACTTCACACTTGCAAACAACATGTAATAGACTAAGAACAGCCTTGCATTGGTCTGCATTCCGCGTAGATATGAAAGGAAGCCTCTGAAAACAGGCAGCAATTAGAATAGAGCATGAACTACGCGCCATTCAACCGAAACCAACTCGTTCATCAAAAAACATCAGCAAAGTGCTTGTTTCTGGTAAACACCAAGATCCAGTTGCGATGACGCATGAAAGCGACGGCGGAATTATTTTAAGTCAATTGTCAGTTTCTTCCCCTTCAAAATTAGCGACAGGCAACGTCACAGACCGGCAGCGAATCATTACAATCAAGAGCGGCGACAGGACTTGTCAGCGATATCCGTTCCAGCTGATACTTTAATCAGCAGGAACTCTTCAGCGAAAGAGCAAGCCTGCCATCATGTCTCCCTGAGCCTGACAGCTAACATTCCAGGTTTTAACACTTCATCCTTGATGAGTACATTGAAGTCTGTCAGCAGCACAGACGACTGAAATCATATATTCCTACGAAGCAACAACAATCAGTGATATTTTAAAACAAGCACCTGCAAGATTTTAAACACTTGTTTGAGGATGTTCTGCTCCCGCAGCAGCTTTTGTCTTTCTCGGTCAGGATCGGTGACTGTGACGTCCAAAGCATCCATTGCGCCGCGTGGTTGGCGAGCGACGAAGTAGATCAGATCTTCCAGGAGTTTTATCACTGCTCTGTTCGAAGATAGAAAGTGTGACGTGGCCTGTTACCATCTCTAGCTATGTTCCTAGTTAGACCTTTCAGGATAGGATAAATACAAGAACCTACTATAAAATAGGATAAGATAAAATAAACAAAATTGCTGATTTTTTGTCTTCGGATAACTTATAAATTTCATTTTTGTTTGTGGATAACTCAAAAATTCGATTTATTTTTTGTCTTCGGATAACCCTAAAGTTTAATTTATTTTTTGTCTTCGGATAACCCGAAACAATTAGGGGCGAAAATCATAAAACAGTGGATCGCGACGCGAAACGTTGCCAAGAAAATTTTATGGAAACATCGACAACAAACGTCATCGTCGGGCTTTGCAGTTTCAAATCAAACTCTTCGCATTGTTGCTGGTTAGAACGCATTAACTATGAACACTCGGTCTCGAACTGATTTGACATTCACGTACATTCTCTAACCCCCCGCCCAGTTACTTCAAAACTATGCAGGNATATAAAAATTCAGCTATGACGATTAACTTTTGTCGTCATAACGCACGTAGTAGAGTTAAAAGAAACGTTGAATGGTCAGCCTATTTTCCAGGGNTAAAGTTAGTCTTTCAAAGAGCAAAACGGTTACAAAATTTCTTATAGCAATTACCAGTGCTGTCTTGCCTTTTTCATTTTATATGTTCTGCAGAAACAAGCGGCAAACAAACACCAAACTTATGTTTCATTCCAGCAAAACCCCAAGAAACATCACAGGAATGGTTTGAACTTCAAAAAAATACTTTTTGCTGCTCAAATAGCGACACAAAGCCGAAACACTGAGAGCAAATGAAGCAGAAGAAACAACAACTAAAATACATGTAAGGTCATTTCTTTGGATCAAGCCTGATAAATGGCACATTTATCACCAATACATTCTGGAATAACAGATGTCGCAATCTCTCTCTCATGTTGTGTATGCTCTCTCTCTCTCTGTGTGTGTGTTACAGCGTCGGAAGAGTCATGCACCTTGTGCACGGAGCCGAGTATGTCTTAGCGTTTTATATCCAATGTGTATTGGGCATGCAGTTCAACTGCTGGCACCGAAGCAAGGTGTAGTTGTTTTACTCAGATATAACGATTTCACATTTAAAGCACATCACCGGTATCTCTTATCCATATACATATCTTGCCCACATTTCCTGAACCAGACAGGTGGAAATATTTCTCTTGCGCTATGGCTCTTGCAAAAGCAATGTAAATCATGCTTTTAGGCTTTTGGCAAGGTAGAATGTTGCACTTGAAGCTTGCTGATCCCATCCCATGGAGTGTGGAGTTGGACGGGTAACACGTTCAGGGGGTAGGGAGCACAGCCAGGCCTTACCATCGCTCGTTCAGGGGGTAGGGATCACAGCCAGGCCATACCATCGCTCGTTCAGGGGGTAGGGATCACAGCCAGGCCTTACCATCGCTCGTTCAGGGAACGGGGGCGCAGTCAGGCCTTACCATCGCTCGTTCAAGAGGTAGGGGGTGCAGTCAGGCCTTACTGTCGCTCGTTCAGGGG
>JGI24159J19872_10008359_pt1 | contig 13547 bp, 9 predicted proteins | sample Ectturendosymbi4_FD_19872 | JGI IMG/M metagenome (IMG submission 19872) | reverse complement strand
TGTTAACAAAGAACGCTCTCGTCAGAACTGGCAAATTTCCTCTCGAACGTTAGCAAACGTGCTCAATTCTCGTGTTAGTGCTGCACTGCATATCTGCGCTCTACCACTATCGTAACACTGTTGACTGAACACGATGACGTCATAAAATCACTGCTCAGAGGGGCCCCACGCCAAGGTCTTGCATTGGGCCCCGCATCTGCTAGGGCCGGCCCTGGACCTAACAACTGATAAATTTTCCCGTTTGGAATCTAGGTCGTGAAAAATCGTGTGATCTCATATTTGTGTCTTTTCAGAACACATCGCCCCAGTGGCATAGCCAGCCCACAAATTTGGGGGGAGTCAAAAATTTTTTTTTGGGCCAAAATGTTTGGTTTTACACGAATAACACTATTTTGTTTGGAAAAACGCCTCTTAAAACACAAAATGACTATAGTTTCTAAAAATTTGGGGGGGCATAGCCCCCCCTGGCTACGCCTATGCATTGCCCTACTCTCTGTGGTGCAAACACACTGAGCTTTTTCTGTGCGTGATTGCACCATCTTATAACCTGTTAGAGTACTCCAAGAATGGATCGTCAAGATCTGTTTATTAATTATATTGATTTACTACAGTGATGGTTATCAATTATGGTGATAAGCTACATCCCAATGATTGAGATATTTCTGCCAGCTGTTGTACACAACATCTTTTTTTGCTTAACGTGTGATATCTCGTTAAATCATGTAGGCTGTAATGCCTTGATTCGCTATATTTTATGTTTTTCCTAAGTGCTGTATGCGGTTATACATGGTGTGAATTGCTGGATAGCTCATAATGAAGGACAGGCTCCCAGAGGCAAATTTTTGCTATACTTTCGCACACTTATGGAAAAAAATGTTTATTTTCTTGACATAGTCGCTTCAGTCAACATAACGAGTCACGTTCTGACCCACTCCCCACAGTGTCGCTGGATAGCGCATAACTTTTAAAAATACGTGGGTAGGGGCAAAACGAGAAACTGTTATTAAGGGGGGGTTCCCAGCAAGCAAAACATTTTAAGCGCATGTTTTGAATCGCACTGGCGGAATAATTAGAAAAAATGAAACAGTACACCATTAAAAAAGCGTGTTGACTTCTCTTGTATATTTGGCTGCACAGGGTGGATAAATGGCTGTTAACAAATTTTGAGTGGCGAGTGCTTACATGATCTTTTCAGCGAAAATACCTCAATATTTATACGGAAAACAGTTTCGCATTGACGTAGTCTAAAAAGTAATTACTAACTGAAACATCTTTGTAGGTTGAATAACAACTCCAATCGAAAACCTCTAAATTTTAGAGTCGAAAATTTCAAAGACAAGTAGGCTTTTTATTTCCTACCTTAGGTAAATCTATTTGAACCGAATGAAGTTGGCACACATTTTATAAAAATTTCATAATCCTAGCCCAGCAATTCATTTATTACCGTAACGAAATTATGCAAAAAAGACACATTGGAAAATTGCTATTGAAAAAGAAAATATGGCAGTTAAAAATTGAAAGCTTCACCAACCACAAAAAATGAAAAAAGGAAGACTTTTGGAGAACAGCCTGGTAAGTTTGCAAAGTATTTTGGTTTGAGCCCCCAGCTGTGCCCATGCTCACTTTTGCAAAATTTCAGAAACGGAAGCATCTTAAAAATTGTGCTCCTATGCTGATTTATTTAATGTTATCTCATGGTTTCCACTATATCCGATGGCGACACCCAGCGCTGGACCTTGCATGTCCACGTAGACAACTATGTTGAAAGCTTTCTCTGCAGGCATCGATGACTTCACCTTCTACCTGCAAACTGACGTTACTGTCACTATTGTCTCTTTCACATGATTGACTATTTATTACACAAGGATTATCAAAAATATAACAGAATCGGAGTACCACTATAGCAAACGTAGCACAATGTTAAAGCAATCGCGAAAAAACAAGCACCATAGTGTGTAGAAAAAATGTCATTCGTAAACTTGTACATACAATGAAATCAATGACGTCGAGAACTGACCGAAAACGCAAGGAAGCACCTCCTAATGGCGCATCAACGAGTGGAGTGTTTGCGCTGACAATGCTGCTTTTGTAGTAAAACATTACACTGGGTACTTGCCACAAGCAACTGAAGGGGAATGTCCCCCTTCGTAGTGTCAGAGAACCAGGGGGCGGATCCAGTCAGCAAGGTTAGGGGGTCGATATCAGTAATATTTTGTAGTCAAGTCTCACACTATCGCGAAAGTTGTTTTTAGAATTGTACAAAATTATGGTGAATAAAGTTACTTTTGTAGCTTTTAGGGGGGGAGCGATCGCCCCAGTCGCCCCCTCTGGATCCTCCCCTGCAGACAACACGCGTAATAATCACTTCAACTGCTGCCTACAATTCGAGTGCAACGGACTGCAAGTGGGCAGCAACGACCAACCTGCTTGCGTGTGTGTGCAAGTTATGCGAACGGCGCGGAAGAGCTGAGAAGTGCAATTTCGCTGACCATGTTCTGGACAACGGTGGCCGCTTCTGTCCACTGGCCAAGTTATTCATCACGTAACAAACACAGCGCTATAATTACTTCTTCTTTAGCGAACGCCAGAGCGATCCTGCATTCGATTCGCAAGGTTCTGACGCGGTGCGGATAATCGAAGTTTGATTGGTAAAGTTTGGATCACGTGCGTCCTGCTTCGCTGCAGCGGCAGGTTGCTAAGCAGCGCAGCAAGCAATTGTTATCGTTCATGCAAGCGGTTTGCTTTGCGAAGCTGGTGCTTTGGAAGTTCTCCGCTTGCAACGAGAGGCGCGTCCGAATCCGATGCGATACCTTCGAGCATCCCGCACGCGGTCGCCGTGCGCGAACTCGAAATCCGCCCAACACGTCGCGGCGACGTTACAGCTCCAAACTCTGTGGTTGCACCGGCGTCGACGAACTTACCCGACGTTTATTTCGGGTCAGTTTCAAAAGGAGCGACGAGAAAATAACGGACACCACGCGGTGGCGCGCTGTGCAAGACTGAAGCCCGACATAGGTAGCGGTTACATCACGTCGAGCTAAAGTGCGTGAAAAAGTGCGCTGTGGAAATGCGCGCGGTTTGTTGACTCGCTTTCAACTGCGCCCGCGCGGCCTCGTCGCGCCGGTCCACAGACGCCAGGGCTGGATTAAGACCCAAGTCCCTCTTCGGCCATGATACGTGAAATGAATCGACAAAGGTTCGTTGCGAAAATGACGAAGTTGGGATAACGGTTTGCGGAAGCTTTAGCGCTCTCAATAAATCTCAAGCCTCGCCTCACCGAAAAAAACATTTCTTATTCTTCTACATCGCCTGCAATCGAACGACAACATAACAGCTTAGCAGCTTTGTTCGTTGTCATGACAATACTGCTCGTTGCAAAAAAAGCACAAGTTTAAACTCGCCACCAACTAACTTTTCGGTTAAGTGACTGAGAGTTAACAAAAGTTCCCGTCATGGGCGTCGGAAGGGGGGCAAGGCCACTGGATTTGTAAAATTTGAGAAAAAAGGTTGTTTTTCGTAGTTTCGAATGGGAAAAACCAAATTTCACCACTTTTGTCCCCCCCTAGAAAAAATTTGGAAAAATCCCATGGTGGCCCCTCCTGGAAAAAATCATCAGGACGCCCATGGTTCCCGGATGTAGTTGACGGCGTCATGCGAAGACCGGTCAGCGCATTGTTCGATGCCAAAGGACTAACGCGCAGAATATCTGATCTTTTACAGAAAATTGAAACTTACGTTTATTTGCTAAACAATTTTTAGTTGCAGTGGTGGAGACGGGGTTCAAGCGCACCCCCAAAAGTTTTAATTTACGGAGATCTGGGCAAAATCCCTGAAAATTCAGACAAAAAATGGCGCCCAACGCTTGCAAAAAAACGAATGAATACCTTTTTTGGAAGTCACACCAAGTACAGGTCTTCACATTCTCTGTGAGAGCAAATTTGTAGGGCACAAGTTGAAGAACAACTTTTCAGGCAAGTTTGGGAACATTTGGGCAAAAATTCTTCGCACTCCCAAAAATTTGCTTGCTCCTACACCTATGTGTAGTTGTGTCTGTGAGCCGGAAAAAAACTGCATGGAAACAAATTTGGAAAAAAAGAATTCGAAAAAATAAGTATGAGTCATCAAATGTTGCACTGGTTAGATTCCAAATGTGCTGATGACAAAGCTTCATTATGACCACACGAGACGCGGTCAAGCAGAACGTCGCTGATGCGGAACGTCACGATCGGAGACTCCACACAATGTACGCAATGTCGTATACCGATCGCTAATGGACGAAACTGCTTCGAAAGATGCATTCGTCGATAATTACCAGCGCGCTCTGCCAGTGGCGTAGCCAGCCCAAGAGTCTGGGAGGGGCAAAATGTTTGATTTTAGGCGATTTAACACTATTTTGTTTGGAAAAACGTATCTCAAAGCACAAAATGACTACAAGTTCTAAAAATTTGGGGGGCCATGGCGCCTTTGGCCCCCCCCGGCTACGCCTATGCGCTCTGTTGCTAATGCAAACAACAATTTTATGAAAAGTAAACTGAAAATTTCGGCCGAACCAGGCCCCTTCTCGGCCCTGACGCCTGTGCACCGTGGCCCACGACGCAGGCCGCAGCGCGCGCGAGGAGGTAGCATAGCAACAGCCGCCGCCAGTTAAGTGCTTGCTTGCAAATCAAAGCCGTAACTACACAATGCTCGCCAAGGCAGAACGCCTCAATGTCTTTCGATGGAAGATGGGCAAAGCCAGAACTGGGTCCATTCCGTCACACGTGGCCTTTCAAGTTCTCTTCGATCTCAAGCAATTTCCTCGAGCTGCGAGGTCGGTTGACCGGGCTGCTGTCGTTGCCCTGGAACAATCGCTGGCGGTCCTTGAACGTCATCCTTGAGGGGTCCGGACCCCCGCGCTTCGACGAGACATCCCTGTAATCGGCACCGTAACGTCACCTGATCGGGTATCGAGATTATTCGGAATTTAAGTTCAAGTCTGTTTGAAATTTCCTTTGCAACCGTTGAGTTCTCAAGTTTTTTTTTTAATCTGAGACAATTTCACGACTCACATAAAAACCACGCTTGCAGCATATTTCCTACACAGCCTTGAGTTTCACAAAGACTCAGCTCACCTTCGCATGACCGCCTCGCGCCTTTGGCGCGGATCGTTGTAGATTTCCTGCGAGCCAATCACGTTCGGCGTTGCGACGTTTGACAAGTAGCTGATTGGCCTCTTTCCTGGCGGCGACTCCTTGCAACAAAGCACATTAGTTAACCTTTTTTCTTTTAACATTGACCAACCTTCACGAATAAAGCAGGCCCGCAGCCACGGGGAGGCGTTCGTGGGCAGTGCCCTCAAATTTTGTTGTGCCCAGGATTTTTTCATATACATACAATAAAAACAAAAATACTGCCTCCGGAAAATGTTTTCGCCCCCTTCCCCCCAAAACCTTAAAAATTGGCTACGGGTCTGAGATGAAGTCGTGTCATGTTTAAGAGCCTGTTCCCAACACCTTGACGGGAACCGTTTGCGTCAAAATATTCGCAACTTTGTACACTACCCCAAATACGCAACAAGACTTCCAATAAATTATCTTTTGAAACTTCGTAACTCCAGAACACGAAAAAACTGTCACGAAAACGTAACAAAACAAGCTCACCGGCTCGTCCACCCGCACCTCCTTTCCCAGCATGAAGCCGTCCGATATCGGTCGTGGTTTGTCCGAAATTCCACGCGCATTCGGTCTGAAAAATGCGACTTGTAAAAAAAGAGCAAACGCTGCGATGACAAAATCGCAACAAAAACGATCTTTTTACCGGTGCGTGACGCCACGAGAAAAGTCGGGCGACAGCTTTTTCACGGAGGATCGGTTTTCAGACGTTTTGCGGTAGATGGGGTTAACGGGGACCGTTTTACCCTCGCTCAGTTTGTTCTCGAGAAAGACTCGCTCGGCTTCCTCTTTCTCTTCAGCTTCTTTTTGCTTCTGCAAGAGTTTTTTCGACACGTTTCACAATCAGCGAACAAAGAAACCGCGGTGTGTTTTGTACAGGACAACGAAAATAATCGCCTGGCGCATGTGGGTGACGGCGGCACTCGTTTCGCTGGCTCTTTGAAGGTCACGACCCCCAGGCTACGTCATGCAGCAGCTGAAGTCACGGCTGGGGAGGAGTTGATTGCAAGTAACTCATTTCGTGCCCAAATCTTGCGTTTCGAGCGTCAGACAACAAGGTTGCAAACGCTTGAATGCGAATGCCATTACCACAAAATCACCAACCCCAGTTCAAATTTTAAATCAAGTTTTCGATTCAGAATCAACTGATATAAAGTAGCAGCGTTATGACTTGTATTGTCAACTACCCGACTGTGCGCAGCAATAGTGTTTGCCAGTATCTGTTTGTTAAGGTCCGCTTGCACAGAAGATTAAGTTAATTCCACGGGGAAAAGAAGATTTTAGCATGTTTGCTCATTCTGATAGTTTGATGGGATCACTGCGAAGTCGAAGATTGTTGTATTGCACTTCACGGAAAGGAGTCTCTTAAAGTGCGGCTCTGTTGCTCACGTCGGCCATTCATTGGTATCCTCGCTTGGCAAATTGAGCTTAACGACAAGTGCATATAAAAACAAGTAAACTTCAAACATTCAGATCTATCCATCAGCACCTCCGGAGCCATTGAAAACAAGTGCAGAAAAACGAAACGTTCCACAGCGAAACCTGTCGCCACAAATTGCATATTTTATTAAAGTCGGAAAAAGTTACTAGGGTGCTAGGGCACAACCGTCGCCAAAATTTTTTCAATAGGGGGGCTTTACGTTTATGCGTGGGGACTTGACATTCTGAAATTATGACAAAAGCTTATTTATAGTGTTTCGCATTTTAATTTGGGGAGTGGCTTGGAACTTTGTTTGGGGGGATAAGCCCACCAAAGCGCCCGTGGCGACGAGACTGATCTATGGGTTACTATTTTTCTTTTGTCCTAAAGAATTTTGGCATGACGGTGGTTTGTCTTAACGAAAGCTGAACAAGCAAAAGAGAACACCCAACTCACCACCAGCTTCTCCTGACGTCGTCGCAGTTCGTTGTCAAACCTGCTTGACGTTTGACGCGGTTTCTATAGAAACGATCAACGCACTCAGTAAACATTTTTGCAAACAGTGAAGCGACACGTCACAACACACGCGCAGACGGTAGGAGAAAGTGTTTATTACGTAATAGAGACGTAGCACAATTAGCTGAGGGGGCTTACCTCTGTTTCTGGTCTGCGGTTGTCCAGGGGCTGGAAGAGTTTGCGCTGATTTTCTCGTCCGTTTTGCTGAAACTATCAAAGCATTTACAAATTACTGGTGATTTGTACAAAGTCGACGACAGCGCGGCATCATACAGAAAAGATTCTCTTGCTCGGAAAACTGGCTTCCTCAGCATATCGTATCGAACGCACATGGCCAAGAGCTTTTTCGGCGTCATGATGTTAAGCAGCAACGGGTTTCCATGGAAATACGGGTAGAACTTAATTTTCAGTCTCTGCCTCACACAGGTCTTTGCCGATTTGAGCAAATCAACGTTGCGAGCCAGTTAAGTCAATTCAAATGTCGCTATCCACCAATAAGCTGCCGAGGGGGGAACCCAGGACTTTTCTGCGTCCCGGAGTCGCTTATTTACCGGTCACCGTGTAAATTTGCGTCGATAAATTTGAAGTCGAACTCGGCAGCAAAAACGTTTAGGAAGGTTACCTTTGTCGCAGGTTTTACGTAATCGGGTGATTTCATCGTAGGCTTTACGTAATCGGGTGATTTTGGGCCGCTTGTGAGGTAGGATTTCGTCACGGGGCCGGGCTTCGTGTCGGGACCGGTGGTGGACTGGTTGTACGTGCTGGGTTTGCTCTGGGGGGTGTGGTCCGATCTGTCGATCAATAGAGAAATTAAATTGTTAACTGTTGCGACACAGCGAGATGGGAAGATCAACAGGGACAATCGACAGTTCAACACAAGAACACAGGCAAGCCAAGCCTAACGTAAGGCACGCACGAGGTTTTCATCCGTTTTTCAATGAGCGCACGCAAGTCGCTGCAGCAAAAACCAACTCGGCGGTTTCCGGGAACGTGCAAGTGAGCTCAAGTTAAATCAGCGAACGACCGTCTAGCAACAAGTACAAGTGCACTGAATGCGAAATTGCGCTCACGCCGAATAGGCAGTACACCATTACGGGGGAAAGAAAAACAGGAAAGAATCCGAACCTCGGAGTAGGACTTTCGTTGAGCGCCTTCGGAGCGTCGAGTTTCGCCTGAAGATTAAGTAGATGGTATTTTCAGCAAGCAAAAAAAATGGTAGATTTACAAAAACGAACCGGTCCATTAATTGCTGTGGTTTGCCATGACAATTCCCAAAACCATAGATCGAAACTAGCAGAAAAACCGGAGTCAGGCCTGTTTGCAACAAACAGCGTATGCGTTGATGAAGCGAAACACAGAGGTCAGGTGAAACCGCAAATAACGTTTTTGGTTGCGTTTGGACATAATCAAATTTTGTCAGGTGGAACGACATGTCGAGTCTTGAAATTTCGCAAGGTCTTTACCGTCAAGCGATTATTATTAAATATCACTGAAAAACACCACTTGCCAAATACCTGAGAATCTTGATGGCGAATGAGTCGATCTCTGTCTGGCCGGTCGGGCACGCTGTCGAAGTCCTGTGTGATTGACAACAAGTTGATTGAGTTTGATACCCACAAGACCCCCCCCCCGTAAAAACAAACAGCTGAGCAATAGCGTTAACGATTTTAGGGTTTCAGCAACACGTTGTTGCTACTGGAGTCAAGCAAAGCAAAACCTTACCTCCTCGTCACCAAAGTCTTCGTCGGAGAAGAGCTTCATTTTTTCCTCCTGCACGCGATTTTGGAAATCTCGCTCAAGAAGCAGGTTCTTCAGTCTGACAGGAAACAGAAACAGTTTCATAACGATTCGTCATGACTCAACCCCCACACGTCCGGCCCCAGGCAAGTAGGCAAGTGCAGTGAACATATTTAACGCACTTCGCCGCCCTTCTTGACTTGCGCGGTTTGCAAAAAAAGGGATTCAATATCTGTCGAGGAGCTGCAGGACAATGGCGGTAAAACACGTCCGTATCTGTCGAGGAGCTGAAGGACAATGGCGGTAAAACACGTCCAGAGAGGAGATCACTGCAACCGGCCGGAAAAAAAAGAAATCACTCCAACGGACGACGCGCAACATAGCGAAGTTCAAAATAAAAACCCGCACGAGGCATGTTGGAAAGGAAAAGTTACGATGAGGCTGCCGCGGGGTCTTTCAGTTATCGATCTTTGACTACTCGACGCTATTCTTTTGCAAGGAGTGGCGCGCGCGCGCACACGACTAACCTGTCGCTCTCCATAGCGCTCAGCGTGTCTTCCCGTGCCTGCAGCTCTTCGATCTCTTCGTCTCTCAGCGCATTCAGCTGCTCCTGAATCAACTGCTCCCGCTTCTCCCGTTCGTCGCGTTCCCATGGCGACGACGACTTAAAATGACGCGGGAGCGTCGCCGATTTGCTTTTGCTTTGCTGCGTCACCAGCTTTTTGTCTTTCTTCTGCAACGATAAATCGGAATTGGCAGTGGATTCTGCTAAACTAAGCTGTGAAACACTGGGTACGATCCCACAAAGTAATAATAAACTGTGAACACTGGGCAAAAGATCAACAAAGTTTTTGCAGATCCTATTTGCACAAGGGTTTCCAATGGCACGCGGCAAGAAAGAGAGGAGTGGAAAATGTTCAAAAACAAATCAAAAACACAAGACTGCTTCACAGAAGCCAACGCCTACCTTGCTTTTTACAGTAATAGGTTGGTTTTGATGCGAAGGCTGCGGCGGCGATTTGGCAGAAGGCGGGCTTGTTCGACTCAGGCTTGACGAGGCTTCAGTGGGCGACTTACTCACTGCAGGAGAGGGCGACAGCAACTCCTTCGGCGGCGGAGGGAAGTCCTCGGCCGGGTCGGGTGAGGAGAAACGCTCGTTCTCGGGTTGCTGCAAGGCCGGCGTCAGCACTTCGTCGTAATTCGGATTGTCTAAGGCCAGGCGTGTCGTGACCGGTCGCGTCTCGGCAGGAGCGCGGTTTTCTGCCGCTGGAGGGCGATATTCGTCCAGCGAGTGCTGCTTGACGTGGGCGTAGCGCGCAGGAATTCTGCGCAACGTGAAACACGGTATTTCGTGGTAACTATGCCAGCAAAAAAAAGAGTAAGAAAAGAAAGACATAGAGAAACGACTGAGTATTATTCGCTTCATAAAACAGATTTCATGGAATTAAATTATAAAAACCATAGGGAAAAAAAACGAATAAAATGAACAACTGGTGTAAGGCCATCTTAAAGATTTCGTGCATTTTCATGCGCATCTACCCCACACAGGACGACTAGGCAAGCGTAGCGAAGGTTTACCTTTCCACTGAAGTCGAACTGTGGTTGGAGAGTAAGCCACGCTCCTCTCTTCTGGGCTGACGCATCTCGGCCGTGTTGACGTAGTGGGGTGCGCGCTGAACAAGAACAGTTTTTTGACCGGAAACACTCGCCTTTTTGCACAATTTCTTAATAAGCGCGTCAAAAAAACTGGATCTATCCGGCTGAGACGGCAAAGCAACGACGCAGAAAGCAACAGCAGCAATGCGAACAGAAGCACGAAGTCACTCGTTATATCAATATTGAAAACACACAGGCATAGGCTGAATTCACCACAAGCGAGCAATCGATTCTTTGTGGTCAGAAACGGTGGGAAAGTTTTCTTGGCACAGACGAGAAATATTCAAATATTTAAGGATAAAAAATACTGTTTCCTTCTTCAGAGAAATAAAGTCCTTTCACCCGGCCGCAAATGCTGTACGGAAATTTTACCTGCATATCTGCAGGTGGTTTTCGTTGCTGCGGGTAATAGGAAGAACCTGAGAGCAAGAGAAGTGGTTACGAAACGCAGCATTACAAGTAGAACTCAGAAAGATGTCTTGAGGTTGAAATTTAAAGTTCGACGAAAAAAATGTTTCGCAACAGTATCTAAATGAAGCTAAAACAACAGCTTGGGCACATTTGTTTTAGCCAGTTAGCTCAAGATGTGCAGATAGTGGACCTTGCCTAAACATAACAAACCAACATGCTGATGTGTTTTCAGGCAGTAGGAAAGTTTTGAGTGAAGCCGCCGCCATTCAGGAATATAGCTTAAGAGAAAACAACGTCGTGAACCTTTTTGGGAAAAACGCTTGTTGTGGAAACATTTCTATTAAAAACGGTTCTGGAAACATTTCTATTAAAAACGGTTCAACCCCAACTTGCCGACAGATAAGCGATGTCTTATTACTGAAGTTGCGGTTTGGTTTGAAATCTGTGAAATGATCAAGAAATTTTCACAGTCTACATTGGTTAACTGTGAAAATTAACATCGCTAGCCTGGTACAGCAAGTAGGTTAACCAGAAAATGAAAAACAAGCCTTGACAAGAACAGCGGCTTCCAACTCTTTAGGTACCCTTACAAGGCTTTTTATACAGCTTAAAGCGTCAATTGAGTGTGTCGAGCTAAGACTGCACGACATCCTTTTATACTCAACTTGGTTCAATCCGGTTGGGAACCACCAGAGCGTAACATGACCATTAGAGCGCAGCACCGAAATGCTGCAATCACACAACAGTGACCAACCTCAGGAAGGACGAAGAAAAGAATTGAAAAGTTTAGAAAACGAGCTTACTTAATTGAGGCATCGATCGGCCCAGGTTGGCCGCATCCTGCGCGCGCATTCCCGCGCGGTTGTCTGGGAAACGGGTCGGTCCAGGATATTCCGGAAAAGCCGAGGACACAGCCCTGCTTCTCGGGTACATCCGGTCCTGCTCGACGCGGTCGTTGGCAGGGTACGGTCGGGGTTTTCTTACGTTGCCAGTGATGTGGTCTTTCTCGAGCACGGGTTGAGTGAGGAGGGTGGCGAGGCCGTGATAGACTGCGGCCTGTTTGGCGACTTGCAGCGTGACTGTCTGCTTGGATCTGGTCATCAAAGTCGCTGCCCTGGAAATGTAGACAACCGTCGGCTGTTTGTTGCTTGCGCACTGTTTTTTCTTCGATCATAGACCAAAACGTTTTTGAAATGACCGAAAAAAAATTTAGTGATTTCGGACAGAATGTCTGAAACAACATACTTTTCCTGGTCAAGGCCGATCAGCGACTGTCCGTCAACGCTGACAAGTTGATCTCCCGCTTGGAGTCGTCCGTCCTGCGAATAAAAGAGAAAGGCAATCATACAGCGGGAAAAAAGGAGTGGATCGAAGGTTCGCAAATGCACCGGCGAAGAAGGTGTTGTTGACGGTTGGTCACGTGACGTAAAGCAGGGGTCAGCAAACAATTGTAAGACACAGGAGATGTTGCTCATCAGCACTCTGGTTCTTGTTGCACGCGGCTTATCAGACGGAACGAAGCTTAGAAACAAGCCGGAAAGAGACCACGCGTCACCATCACGCAACGATGCACTTCAGCTCAGTTTTCCTTTTTACACAACTTCAGCACAAGTTTGAATCTCTTACCAGGTCGGCAGCGCCTCCTTTGACGATGGAACGAATGTAAATGCCCATCGTTGCTTGGCCGGGCGCCTGGAAAAAGTTGGTAAAGCAAATTCAAGTCAGTCACTGTATAGCGTGGACTCAAGCGAGTCGCGAAAGGCTCATCTCACCTTCGCAGCCACAATGCTCAGTCCCATCCCGCCCCCTTTCTTGTTGATGGTCACGGATGCGATCGTCGGTTGTTTGGGGAGGCCCGCTGACGCGTGCGAGTCAGCCGGGGAGGGATGAACGTCGTTCTGGGACAATACACCCGCGTTACGACAGAAGCCGCGAAAAAAACTGATAAAACCATTGCACTGCGGACCAGATTTTGACAGAAACGTCAATTCGCGAATAGGCTTTTATGTTTATTTTCTTCAACTCACCGGAGTTCCTGCGAACGACGAGTGAAAGAACACGCTCCATATCCCGCTGGCATCTTGCTCCACATTGAACGAACACAAACCTGCAGTGCACAAAACAAAGCGTTCCTTCTGAGAAACTTCCACACTGAGCAAAGGTTGTTTTGGTGAGCATGAATATTTTAAGACTGAGTGAGCAGAGAGTTCTCAACAAACTTTGTGAATTATTAGAATGCGTATAAAATACTGTCAAAGTACAAACAAAGTACACATTTAATTCAAATAGGTTCTCGTTGTTTTCGTGCTTTCCCAATGTTTTGCAATGTTGCACGTGCGCGAGAATGAGAGTTCACTGCGCAGATGGTCTGGCGGTGCTGCGCATCTGCGCACCTCGGAGCGAACACTGGTGCGTGCGTCATCGCATTTCGCTGAAAGTCATCGTTAAATACGTTAAACGCCGTGCTCTTCTTTACTGCTGGAATTCACATTACTGCTCTGCCGAAGAGGTTCCGGGTAGAACAACGAAGAGAAGCGAAATGCAATTAAGAAAATATTGTATTGTATTGAATAACGTCGTCACTCCCACACGCAAGTCGCTTGAATTTAAGCATGCATCGCAGTAACATGAAATACGCAAATACATGAAGGAAGACG
>JGI24159J19872_10008358_pt1 | contig 13548 bp, 14 predicted proteins | sample Ectturendosymbi4_FD_19872 | JGI IMG/M metagenome (IMG submission 19872) | reverse complement strand
ACCGCAAGCAAACCAAACTTTGTCGTTGACATCATATGTTTCTTTCACCGGTTTGAAGGAGCCATTAATAACATTGGCTGGAACTTTACATTGACGACCTGCACGAGATAAATTCAAAATAGGATTCGGTTGTCTTTTCTTGTTTTACAAAAACATCTGCCTCTACTTGTATCAGGTTCGTTGTGATTGGATTTCTAAAAACGGCATTAATATTTGCGTAGGGTCTGAAATGCCCGGCCTGCGAGCCGCATGTGGCTCGCGAGGTCATTTTGTGCTGCCCGTATAACTCAAAATATTTTTCGCAGTAAACAAGATGCCGAAGCTGTTTGCAGTAAGGTTCAGGTACCGCCAGTGTTGCGTCAGCGTCGTAATGCGGCCCTCGGGTACTTTGTCAGTCCTCATTTGGCACTCGGAGCAATATGCGTTTGAGACCCCGGGCGTAGGCCCTCATCACAAAAGAGCAGGACCATTAACGCCGACAACAGTTATACCTTTGTTTCGGACAGCATTTTAGCTTGATATGAAAGTTTTATTTTGAGCTTTCCAACCACTTCAGCTTCAATGAAATCTAGTCGAGGATTACTTCGATCCATTATATATTTTTATTTAAGGATACCTGCTTTTGAGCCACTGAAACGTTGCTTCAGCTGATAGCTATTGTAACAGCGCTGCACAAATATGATGCACGTCTGAAATAGTCAGTGAATTATTACAGGTGCCAAGCTTTGTCACTTACGTTCACAGATTGGTTCATCGTCGTTCCAATCTCCGCCGCGCTTGCAGAAAAGATCCTTGGCACCTTTTAAAATGTAGCCTTCTCGGCAGTTGAATGAAACTTTTGCTCCGACGTCGTAGTCATCTTTTCTTGGTCTGAAGAAGCCGTTGTCAGGCTTACTAGGTGCGTTGCAACCGATCGCTGTAAGAAAGAAACAGTTGGTTCAAACTGCACTGCCACGTTCTTCTCCACGACTCACAAACGTTTCTTGGCCGTAAATGGCTGAGGTTTGGGCGCTCACAGGACGGAAATTAGTTAGCTTTGTGGAGTGCGACATTTTTTCTTTTGTGACGTATATGCTGTCATACTCTTCAGCCTACTGAATGCCATTTTATCGTCCAAGATCGTTGTTCTTTGACTGCTCATGCAACATTGCAATAATCGCTTGATAACGATTTTTTTCCTCCTCACGTCATCACCTTCATTCCATTATACTCAAAAGCTAAGCTCAATTTTGACCTTGACTTTGAAGAAATGAGAAGAGCTCAGTGTTTTTGCATAGCCAGATAGCTATATAGACAAGTCTTTCAAGACTTCGTTGTGTGAACGAGAATGTCAAACAATTCGGTGTCAACTTATCGCCATTTCTTGCGCAGTACGATTTTCGCGCAGTGCTGCAGCGATTTGACAGTCTTGAAAAAACGCATAACATGTTCCGATAAATTCTGTTTGCAAAGAACTTGCAAACGAATCTCTATCCACATGTTTGAAATTTTGGTATACAAAAAATGGGTAAAAGTGTTTTTAAAATCCGTGGATCGATAAGCTGTCGATTGTAGAAAAATGCATCATTTACATTCTATGAAGACTTAAGTAAACACTTGCAATCATGGTGCACCTTTAAAAATGTTTATCACACCATCTCGCTCTTTCAACTCTACGTACCAACACATATCGGAAATTCTGCATTCCATTGGCCATTGTTCTGGCACAGCAAATCTTTCTTTCCTTCCAACGTGTAGCCAGCCTCACAAGAAAACCATAACTTGTCACCAGAGTAATAGGTATTTTTCTTTGGTTTCAAGGAACCGTTGTCTGGCTGATCAGGAGAAGAGCAGGTTCGACCTGAAATAACCATTCCAAAATTATCAAATATTTTATATACTCTTTTAGTGCAGTATTTGGCATATCTCAAGATGTCACGTTGATAGACACTGACATTTGCGTCGATCATAGCTTAATGCGTAAATTTCAATAGCCAATTTTTTTCTGCATTCCTAGTTTCAGCAAAAAAATCTATCTTTTTTTCAATAATAATTCCTGCTCTAAAACGCGAATGTCGCTTTTGTTTCAAACGCAGATGCAAGTAAAGCTGCATTTAAAATCGACTGATTCATGAAAAGAGGAATACGGCTGTTAAATATGTGCATAGGCATTTTTTCTTTATACCTTTTTTAGAAATTATGTGTTTTTTGCTTTTTTGGAAAACATGGGCTTTTGTGTTGTTTTATTTTTTCGGAAACGTGCGTTTAATTGAAGTTCATCCAAGGGGAGAAAAAAACAAATCATTTGAAGACAACCTTTTCTTAAAAAATAAAGTATTTTTTGTCTTTATTCTTTGCTGGTTGTCAATAAATTCATGAATTTCTACAAAACGCATTTTCTTCTTTGGTTTTGTATAAAACAGTTATTGGGTTAGATACCACAAGTGAGATATGGTTTCACAAATAAACGCTATTGAGGGAGTCAAATCAACAGGATGCACACAAACACATATGAACTTAAAGTTTACTTAAACCATCATGTGAGGGACTTCAGCAAAATTTTATTTTTTCTTGCTATCCTATTTTTTCTCGAAATAGGAATGGTTCTCGCTTTTGAAAGTACAGTATATGGTCACAAACATTACTTCCGTTTTGCAATAAAATTCCTAACGCGTAGTATTTGACGATTGATTTACCAATTTTTAGGCTTTTAGCAAAAGCCATTTACGCATTTTATTGAATAAAAGCAATGAAATCTTACGTTTGCAAGACGGCTCATCATCTGACCATACTCCGTTGCGTTTGCAAACTAAGTCTTTCGAGCCTTTCAAAACATATCCTGATCTGCATCTGAACTGGACTTTCTCATTGACATCGTAATCGTCCTTTCTGGGTCTGAAGAAACCGTTGCTTGGGCTATCAGGAGCATTGCATTTGATTTCTGCACAAAATTACTTTCTTGTTAAATGGATAAGGTTGAAAAACAATTTGAAAAAGGTGTCGTCAATGATAAAAACAAATTTAGTTATGCACAGAGTAGATGAAAGAACAAGAAGTTTGTTGCAGACTTGGGTCATTTTTGTAAAAGTTGTCTTTACTGAAATAAGCTATGGACCATAACCAATCGGCCAAAACATCAAGAGTGCAGCGAAAAAAACACTTTTTTATGGATTGAAACTAAATTTAGATATTATCCAAGTTTTATGCACTACATTTTAAAATTAAGATTAGTCTTCAAGAAAATCGTGTCAAAGATATCTTCCGAGATTCAGTTGAGTGCAATTTGTTATATCTGGAACAATGCAACTAATAGAATTAGTAAAGTAAATGCATATCAACAGATATAGATATATGTGTACCTTTGCGACTGCAAAAATCCCTAGTGTGTTCATTAGTTGGAGGTATGCTTCCAGTACCACAAATTCAAATGTTGCAACAAATGTGAGAGATGATCAAGTAGCGCATTAAATCGTAAGAATTCATCAAGTATGAATGCAATCAGACACTCTTTTGTTGAATAACGCTTTCAAGTTTAAGCAGGTTTTTGTGGTGATAGATTTTTTCGAAAACAGAACAAACCATTTTCACTTTCATCAGCCAGAAGATGGGCTTTCTTCTTTAAGCCTGAGAGCAGAAATCTTTACCTTACATTTCTTTTAGATTTATTAAAGCGTTATGACGCGCTTACTATCAACTTTCTCAAGTTACAAATAAAAAGCGACCTAAGAAAGAACACTCTTCTTTCCTACCCTGCTTGTAAGATTAAGTAATTGCAAGGTGCACATAAAATCAATAAATTCCGACAACATTACTCCGTATTTTTTTCTATCGGCATTTACAAATACCTTCACATGTAGGGAAGTTGCCATTCCAGCTTCCATCAGCTTGGCAAGCAAAGTCCTTCTTGCCTTGAAGAGTATAGCCAGCGTTGCAAGAAAACCAGATCTTGTTACGAAAAAAGTAGTTTTTTTTAACAGGTTTGAATGAACCGTTGTCAATATTGTCTGGAACACCGCACTGCCTGCCTGTAATCAGAAAACATCCAGCGATAGGCCCTTGTGCTGTGACAACTTGACACCAACTTAGAACAACCATATTCAGAGCCGTTGTGATCGTGGAATGCTTTGTGACTGTTTTGAATTTTGCGTTAAATAATAAAAACATTATATGTGAATTTCCATCTATAATTTGTTTGATGAATGTCAGTGTGAAATGTGTCATATATGAATGTTAACCCTTGGCTTAATCATTCAGAAAACCAAGGTGCTATTTATCAGCAGGCGTAAGCACTGCGCATACTGCAGAAACACTCGAAAATTCCAAACAGTTTCAGCCGTTCGTAAAAACGAATGAAGCAAGAAAAAATTGCTGCATCCGGTGTCAATCTTTCGTATAGTTAGCAGCCATTAAAAAGCATGGAAACATAAAATTTGAGTGAAAACGTAGCATTTGACACAACTAGACATGAAAACCATCCCGAGAATGGTAAGCGTGAAAGGAACATGTGGATTTCAGCTTACGTTTGCATGTCGGTTCGTCGTCTGACCACTGCCCGCTTCTTTGGCAAACAAGATCTTTGTTGCCTATGAGAACGTAACCGCGTCTGCAACCAAACTTGACTTTCTCTGTTGCGTCAAAGCTGTTTTTCCTCGGAATGAAGAAACCATTGTCTGGGCGATCGGGAGCGTCGCATGTGATCACTGCGTCACAAAACGAATGGTCTCGTGTTGGAAAAAAAACGAATGAACAGGATACTAAACGCAAGCGACAGCTTGGTTACTGGAAGGAGGTGCGCAATGAGATAATCGGCCGTTAAGGTTCCGTTTTGTCACGGCATTCTTCCACTTGAAATTAGCGAAACGTTAAAAACAGTTAGGTTGACCTGTGATGGCTTGGAAATGGTGTCACATGTGAATAAACTAGTCACCGGTAGATTGTGCCCAAGAGTAACAAGTCACTGTCAGCGACACCACAAGCGAAAGATTCAAATTCAATTATCCCGGTATAAAAATAACGCAATCTAATTATTTTTTTTCTAACAATAACTTTATGCAATTAAGCAGCATATTATTATCGTGTTGTTGAGAGTGAGAGAATTTCAATTCTCCATAACTGACTTTACTGAATACCACTCTAACCACTAAAAACCTACCTTATCTTGGCATTTGATATGCCGTTAACTGTGAGATTGATAAGCCTTTCTATACCTGGATGCGTACTGCTATGTTTCAGAATCACAAAGGAATTCAAGGAATTTAAAGGTAGAAATAGAGTACACATCTGCGATACGAAGATCCAAACGTTTCTTTACTCAAGTTTCAATCCAAAAATATTTTATTATCATTACTTGCGCAAGTAGGGAAGTTGCCATTCCAATTTCCATCAGCCTGGCAGACGAAGTCTTTTTGTCCGCCTAAGGTATAACCAGTATTGCAGGAAAACTTAATTTTGTTTCCATAAAAATAGGTCTTTTGTGCCGGTTTGAATGAACCATTGTCAATGTTGTTGGGGACATCACACTGCTGGCCTGCAAACGAAAAAACATTAATTTTTTATTATCGATGTTCTCGCAACTTTCCACCCCCACAGCGTTCAGCTGCTATAGCCGTGACGAAAAACGCGGCTTTTGTACACTTGAGAAAGAACAAACCTTTTATTTCTTTTTAAGTAAAAATTTTTAGACCAGTTTTGTTCATTGAACTTTAAGCAACTGTCGTCTCAAATGTGATCAGAAAATAAAATTTGCATAGGCAGAAATAACTAAACGTGCCCAGGTGTTTATTAAAGTATCAAAAAAAGTCGATAATGATTTAGTCGTTAGATAGAGCATCACTTTCAATGTATGATTTCACAATTGGTACAATGAGGTGACTGCTTGCAAGCCTGCAACTTGGAGATAGAACTCGCGACTGATATGAAACCTCAAAGAAAAAATAGTTAGAATCGCCGGATTTTGATTCGTCATTACTCATGCACAACACACTATTAGGTGGATAGCAGTTAAAAATTTAATCTGTGTAAAATTTGTCGGTAATCAGTTCCGTTCACTTGTAAATCGCCAATAAAGAAGTTTTCAAAAGCGGTTAGTGAATTACAAAAATAGTTCGTGGTTAATAGAAACTAACCAGTATGTGTATTTTTTAAATATTTTCAACTTCAAGTAATAAGTACAAGCATTTGAATCTCATCAACGTCTTCAATGAAGATTCAGCGTAGCTTTCTAGTTTGTTCTTCACATCCCTGCTTTGCTGAAACACGCCAACAATTTTCATGTCTGACACCACTGTCACCTTGATTACTACAACAGTGGCTCATTCTGAAGCAAACAATTTGTTCACTGACCCATACGTCTTCTTACACGATTAATAATGTTGATATTTCATGTTTAAATCAACTTCAAGTTTCACAGTGGTTTTCTGAAAGACAATTTTTTTTACTGTACGCAGCAAGTAATTCGAGCTTGTGAAATTATTTACTGTACACAGCAAGTAAGCAAGTAATTCCAGCTTGTCAGACATTTTAACTGTCCCTGTATCAACATTAACAACACCTCACATACCGCTATTCACTTAATTTATCTACAGGAGAAGCTCAACAGAAAGGCGCAGTTCCTCTGTTTTCCAACAGAATAAAATAGGAAAAAAATGTTTTAATCCTGTCGTCAAGCTTTCGGAATCGGAAAAGTATAGTGCACAAAAAGCTGGAGATTTACTCACGATCGCATGTCGGCTCATCATCTGACCACCGCCCATTGCCTTGGCACACAAGATCTTTCCTGCCTCTGAGAACGTAGCCCTGTCGGCAAGCAAACCAAACTTTTTCGTTGACTCTGAAGCTGTCTTTTATCGGTTTGACGACGCCATTGTAAGGAGCGTTGGGAGCGTTGCATCCATTTGCTGCCAAATTGAAACGCGCGGAGTTCAGATCCAGGTATTCAGCGACATCAGTGCTATGTGCTTGAATCAAACCGAGAATGCAGTGCAAAGGAGAGNACATGCGCAGAGAGAACANCTTTATACAGTATTTTTTACAATAAGGCGCTTTTTCACACCAGCTAACTGTGAGTCAAGAGCATTTTCGTATAATTCAGGGAAAGGAGGTGTATTGTACTGGCAGATTTCATATCGTGCTAGGAAGCTCAAAACCGCGTAAGCCTGCTTGTCTTTTGTACCTTGAAACAGTTTAAAATTGAAGGATGCTGCGAAATACTTACAAACATCTAGTTCCATCCCGAGAGACAAGAAACGAAGTTTGTCCCACCCATCCCTGATTTTTGACAATGTATCGTGGACGCCACTTGAAATGAAACATTTGTCCAGCTAATCAACAGACCGTACTAAAACCGAATTTGGTAATTTTACCTCAAAATTATTAAAAGTTAAACTGTGCAGTATTTGTAGCTGTTCTTCTGCAAAGGTCAAGTATACCTTGACAGGTTGGAAAATTTCCATTCCAGTTTCCATTCGCTTGGCAGATGAAATCTTTCTTTCCTTGAAGAGTATAGCCAGCGATGCACGAAAACCAGATCTTGTCACCAAATGAATAAGTATTCTTCACTGGTCCGAATGAACCGTTATCAACATGGCCAGGAACACGACATTTTCGCCCTGTTGGCAGAGACAGTACCGATAAAGCTTGTTCTTTATACGTGCACAACGATAGTTTCATCATTTACTTTTGTAAATAACTTTAAAAACATACACATTTTACATACTTTCCTTAGACAGCTTTGTTTGAATGCTAAGGTTTTTTTTACGTAGACTGAGCCTGCCCTACGCAAACAAAAACAATAATACAAGGATTAGAAATCAGATAAAAAAAACTACAGAGAGCATATTCCGCAGCAGAACATGTCCATACACAGTGTGGATTCAAGTATTCTTTCTCCAAAAAGGCGACACAGCCGAACCTATCAGCAAATCTGGGAAAAATGGATTGCACGTAACTCTGCACATTCTCAATCCTGAAATCTCAACCAAAGAGAATCTGCCGATAGACCACTGGTGTTGTGGGTGGAACATGTAACAACTGTTTTGTTCAACTCATATCTTGAAATGCTTTGTCTGTGAGAGACGTTACAGCTGCTGTAATGGCAAGTTTGAGCATGTGAATATTTACAGGTAAAATTTCAACAGATTTTCAATAAAGTCCCCTTGCTCAAAATAGTTTTGTTGCTCATTTGCTTGCATCACTGGCCCCGGTTCTACTTTCCACTGTCTATTACTTTGAGCGTAGGTTTGAAATACAATGTTGGTAATTACTTACTGATGTCTCTGACGCAGAGGGGAAACGGGGCTGCCCAGCCGGATAAGCCGCATTTGATTCTGGAAGGCCCGCGAAGCGAGTATCCTTCGTTGCACTCGAAGTCAATGGACTGACCATGAGAAAAAAAACCCTTGGGGGTGTGGCGTCCGTATCTCACTGAAGTTGGTGTGCAGCCAAATCGATCTGGAAATGAAACAGGCTTTAAATTAACTGCAGAAACCTACTGAAAACATGGGAAAATGCAGAAAAACAGTTTACCGTGAAGCAAACAAAAGCGAAAACCTTAAGAACCAATTGCTTTTACGTGCTTTCTAAAGTCAACTAAAATTTTGAAATTCCTGCAAGTAAAGATTGCCACATATGTTTTTTACCGTATAGACCAATGGACGAATACGTCTGGTGGAGAAGAGCAGCGATAACGATGAGCTGCAGGGACGACATTTCAAACACTATGTTTGTGCCAGCGACTTGGATAGATTGCTTTAGCAAACCTGCGCATCAGTCGGTAAACCTTCTAGCTTTTATAGCAAAACGTTGTGACCTTTCGCGGTCAGACTTTTCCCACCTAGTTTTTAATTGGCGAAGAATGACGTCTCGTTCTGAACTGTGCGGTTTATCAAAAGATCAGTTAAAGACATCGTTCAAAGGACACAGTTTGCAAGTCGTTGTCAGAATAGTCCCTCACCGGTATTAATTGCTCCAACTAGATGAAATGTCAAAGAACTAATTAGAACTAATCGGTATTAAACAACATGGCTTGCATAAATCCGTGACTAATTACGGGCATAACTGCAACTTTCACTAAGCGCTGCGCTAAAGTCACTACAGCAGCATATGCAAAGCATATTTGAGAACTATTTTCTTCGCTGTCTTCGTGAAGCAAACTTGGAAGGTTAAAACTTAAATAAATTGCCTAACATTACAGTAAAAGCGTTGAAAAGCAAGGAAATAAGAAATTTGTTAATCACTTAAATTTAGATTTAAATGGCCACAAGCAATTTTTTAGACAGCGGCATTCGCATTTTTATTCTGTTACTGAGGAGATGGCAGACCATGAAATGTTATGATATGATATTTCAGTTTTTTTGCAAAATCTCGTGACCTACTGTTGAAACAAACAGGGGCGTATACTCCGCGTGTGCTTGGTGTGCGGCGCACACCCTGTGAAACTGAACATGACGTGACATTTTCCAGATCGTGCGATCAAGGTAAAATCACAAAAAAGCTATAAAGATACTTGTGTACTTTCCAGCCCGAAGGTGTGTGCCATAGGTATGTACTCGACTGCTCTCTTATTCGAAGAGACACTTGCGAACATTGCTTTTGCAGTTGTGAGCTGCGCTGTGTCCAGGTCGGAGTGAATTTTACTCCCCTGCTGCTTCTATTCGACAAACCAGGGTGTGCAACAATCCAGGCGCACACCTGCAGGGCTCGAAAACAGTCAGTCGACAAGAAATTCGCGTAGAACCGCAGATTGCTTCTGCAGTTGTGACCTGCGCTGTTCCTGGGCTGGGTGCATTTTACTCTCTTCTTCTTCGATCTGGCAACCCTGGGTGTGCGCTATTCGAAGCGCACGCCTGGGCTCGACTGCTCGTATTTAAAGAGACTTTCGTTCAGACTGTTTTTGCAGTTGTAAACTGCGCTGTTGTAGGGCTGAGTGTGTTTTACTCCTTAGTTTTGACGTGTAGTCTGATATTGTTGCAGTTATGATTGTTTGGTCATGGAGTTGCGTTGAGTATATTTTAACTGCATTTGAAATTGGAGCGCTGATAGTTTAAAGTCAATAGAATGACATATGAAGTTATACAACAATGAATAAGGAGAGTGCGTGTATGATGATATGCATTGTGTCAAAAAACTTCGCCAAAACATTCGATCTGAAACGTGAATTTGATGTCACAGTGTGACGTCACAAACAGCACACACCCAGTAATAATGACCCCCATACGCCACTGGACACAAATATCTTGAAGATGCGTCGGAAGCCAAGAGTCTGCAAGGAATGAAATTACCGTAAATCAGCATTGTTAAGTCATTATTTGATCGTAACTCCTGCACGCTNGGCATCTCCCATCGCCGGTATTACGTGCCAACGATTCTTAATCAAACACGCTCCAAAATTTTAATAGCTATAATACTCTGACNTAAACGGTCTGTCAGACGCACGCTTCAGTAGGAGTTAATCTCTGAAAATTCAGCAAATTACACGGCACGATTGTGTTAATTGCGATTGTCTAAACAGCAGCACTCATACATGAGGTCGTAAATTGACCGTCTTAATGCCTATGAAAAGAACTATCGACCCTCACGAAAATAAAACATATTGCTTACAGTTAAATACTGCTGGGCAGATAATTGTTTTGTTGTTTTAAGTTTCCAAGAAAAATTGTCAGACTTTGCATTACAGAGTGCATTTCTACACGAAATCCAGTCGATGTAGTTGCAATTTTTCAAAATTCAAGCCAAACACAGATATACTGTTCATCAAATAAGAATTCAATTTTACAAGGAATTTATTCTCCTAATCTTTATTTTCATTAAATTTATAACAAAGAATTCAATTTTCTTGAATCTTAATTAGAATTTACTTTCATATTTAGCTTGTCGGTTGCCGTGTAGTAGCCACAGGCAGCCACAGATTTAGATGGTGAGGGGATTGGGGACCAAGTATAGTGAGGGGCCCCGTGTGCGCATACAGATCCTTATTGTAGGGGATGATCGATGAAGTTAATAATAGTTCCACAGATCGTTTAATATTCATGACGTAATCTTGTAACATCACATATGTTAACAGGACTTTAACAAAAACTTTTTTAAGCAATATGATATTTGACAACCATTAGCGATTTATGAAAGCATTGCAAATCCGCTCACCAGAAGCATTGCATCTTCTTTTTGAAAATTTGCTTTAAAATGTTTTAAAATTTTTTGAAAGTTGTTTGACAAAAATTTCTGGGCGATCCAACGTTTTCATCGTCTCCTCTAAATGCCAGTCTTCGCTCAGCGGTAAATTTTATGACAGAAACAAAACGTTGCAGAAGCGATTTGTAGTATTGTTCGCATTGATTAACTTGACTGGCTAGGTCCTTACCAATTCCAAACGATTTACATCTGGGACTAAACGAAACCGTGGCATCTATAAATTCCGTTCATTGGTCGTGGTTCTTCACGTGTTCAAGAGCGCGCTTCCAGTCGCAAAATCCCTTTCCAATTCAAATAAGAAATGCGAACATTTAATTGTATCCGGGAACCGCGAGTCCACCAAGCTCATCAGCAAGCAGCTGTCCGACTTATGGAAGGTCCCAATACCTGAGGGAAATCGTATCTCCGGCCCTTTCACGTCAAAGGAGCTTGCTAACGCCCTCAAGCACCAAGAGCCAGGAAAATCTCCGGGTTTGGACTTTATTTTCCCGGAGTTCATACTCCACGCCGGTTCAAATCTCGAATCTTGGTTTTGCGATTTCCTCACTTCCTGCATGCGCCAACTCAAAATCCCCAGGATCTGGAGAAGAGCACTAATAGTTGCGTTTCCTAAGCCGGAAAAGTTGGGGACCCAAAGAGCTATCGTCCATATCTCCACTGTGTGTCTCCTTCAATACGCTCGAGAGGCTCATCTACGCTCGTGTCGAACCTATCACCGACCCGTTGCTCCCTCAGAAACGACCGTAGAACAGGTCACCGTACTGACGCAAGGAATCGAGAAAAGCTTTTCTGCTAACAAGAAGGCCAGAGCTGTGTTTGTCGACCTCACAGCAGCCTACGACATTGTATGGCATCGTGGCCTCGCCTACAAGCTACTACGATGCTACCTGACAGGCACATACAGTAGTCGGCATGTTTATGGACTTGGTTCACAATCGCAGCTTTACCCTTACCACCGGTAATAACAAACGGAAGCAGGTTACCACGCATCAAGGATGGCGTCCCACAGGAATCCATCCTGGCACCTTTCTCTTCAAGATCTGCACCTCTGACTTGCTAACCACCATCTCCAGAAAGTAGGCATACGTCGACGGCCTAGCAATCATGCATACTGATTGAGATTAGCAAGCAGTGGAAGGGGTGCTAAGCAAAGGCATAGCGACCGTTGGTGAATACCCCAGACCTGGAAGTTAAGCTCAGCACTGCAAAAACAGTGTCGGCAGTCTTCCATCTCAACAACAAGGAAGTTAAACGTTAGCTAAAAGCCAACTTCAGCGACGAAACCATGCCCTTTTGCTCCGAGCACAAATACCTCGGACTTACGACCCTCCTCGAATGAAAAGCGCGCGAGCCCAAAGTTCTGTACTGGCGTCTCTTTTCTTCTAGTTTACGTCAATTATTTGATAGATGGCATAGTTTACACAGTAACTATATTCGCCGACTATATCCTATCATTCTCCTCTCTTGCCCGCCGAATAATTCACTCAACCCTAACTAATAATTCGATAACTTTATAATATTAGGCTAACGAAACAGTGGCGCTCACAATAAGTAATTGCGTAATGTTCCATCCTACTATTTCTTTTATCAATAAACGGCTACCCGCAGGGCCGGATTTAGACATGTGGAGGCCCTGGGGCAGCTTTTGTGTGGAGGCCCTCAGTACCTCAAGGAAATATTTTTCAAGGTCAAGGAAAACTTGTTATAAGTTAGCTCAGGGTTTTTTCAAGGAAAATGTTAGGTACCCGATATGAACCTGTAGGGACCCGATTTCTCTTATTCCAGGGACCCGATTTTCTTTGATTCTAGGGACTCGATGATGATTTTCTCTGATTCTAGGAACCCGATTTTCAATTCTCATCCCTATAACACTTTAAAAAAAACTGAGTTAGCTGTAAGCAGAGGCGCCCGCAGGGGGGGCTGAGAGGGCTAGAGCCGCCTTAACGGAAATCGCCTAAACACAAATTTGTTGCTGACATTTGTTAAAACACAAAACAATTCCGCACATGCATACATGGCTATATAAAGAATTCGATTATAGCTAGTGGTGTACTGATCTGTTACCTTGTTACGTTACAACTGTTACACTTCAATTGCAATAAGCAAATCGTGCTAAGACTATAGGAAACCCTCGCTGAATATCGCTTTTCGATAAAGACGTTGCATGAGTCATAATTGCATTGAGAGAAACCGCTTCATTCTTGCTATGACGTAGAAAATTTGCAGAGGTGAAAGTAAGCCGGAACGGCCCGGAACGCCGTTCCGGTAAAAGAATCATTGCCGGTACGACGTTCCGGTTAGAATTTCTAGTAGGTTGGTATTATGACACTGACGCAACAATGGCGGTACCTGAACTTTACTAGAAACAGCTTTTACATCTTA
>JGI24159J19872_10008356_pt1 | contig 13551 bp, 9 predicted proteins | sample Ectturendosymbi4_FD_19872 | JGI IMG/M metagenome (IMG submission 19872) | reverse complement strand
GGGGGGGCTTGACATTATAAAATTAACCAAAACTCCACTTATTAATAGTGTTTCACGTTCCAATTTGAGGGGGCTTGGAGCTTTGTTTGGGGGGCTAAGCCCACCAAAACAATCCCCGTGGCGACGGGGCTGAGCAGAACTGTGGAGAGATATGGAAGCTTGCCATGTCACGCTTGTTGACGTCTTCATAGCGTAGTTTGGGTCTGCCAGTTCTACACGGCGCTGTATAGAATTCGCCGTAAAAAATATCCTTGGGCTGATGACCATCCCCCATACGACGTGGCCCAGCCAGCGCAGATGTCGCTGCCTCATGGTGATGAGGTCATGAGGCGGTGACATGGTCCCCAGTTGTGTAAGACTGAAAAACAAGTATGACGTTAAATAGTGCGTTTCGCAGCTCCCCGTGAGAGGAGTTGCTGTTTCTCGCCATTAGCTTCAATCTGGCTGATCGTTTAGCTGCAAGGACAGTTAGAAGGTGGCGTTATCGTGGAACCAGTCAGCCTGCGCTTCGATCGGCGTCCGTAAGCCTCGAGTGTACTGGTCTGGACATGACAGCATCACGAGTTGTCCTCCAGGCGATGTTCGCGTCAGTTGGTAGGATTTCAGTGTCCAGTTTAGAAGGTAACAGCTGTAGGAAACGCTGATTGCAGAGAGTCGCATGTAGAGCAAACGTCCACAAGGGGCAAGGGCTTCGGACGAGTTACATGGAACTTCTTTGGTGTGATTTAGAGCTTGCAGCAAACCAGGGGGTGATCGGTTCCGCAGTCTGCGAAGTGCATGCTGTGGCACGGCTTGAGGCCGCGTAACTAGTGTCTTCGAATGATAACAACGTGATCTAGTTATACAATCTTCAAGAACGTGGGTGCATCCAGGTTACCTTGGACCGCACCAAGCCCTCGAAACAAGTGCTCGCAACGGAGAAGTCGAATAATGAGCACACACAGATCGAGTAGGCGCTGCTCGTTTTCATTAATTTTGCCTACACCAAAGTGCCATATAACGGAGGTCCATTAATCAACGTCAGCACCGATTCGTGCGTTGTCTCCCAGAAGAGCGATATCGTGGCCGGCTGGAATGCCTGAAAGGAGATCACTGAGCTGGTGAGAAGAATTCGTTAATATCTTCGTCAGACGTCTACAGCGTCGGCGCATATGCGAGTAAAGCCGTGATGTATCAGCCACTAGTGCGCATTCTGATCAACGTGAGACGAGGGAAGACGAATAATGCATGTTCCACGCAAGGCAGAAGTGTGCTGCGGACAGATATACCAACACCCTCCTTGGACTTTTCAGCGTTATTAAAACCGTTCCCAAATATTTTGTGTAATTTATTTCCTTGATTGATCCAGATGAACTTCACCAGGTTTTGGTGAGGGAAGTCAATTGGATGCCGAGGCGGTCCAGTTTTGGGCTAATTGAAGCTGTTTTCAGGGGGAGGATGGCGTGGCCTCTGAGGTCCGCGGGACCAGGCGTTCCAGCAACCAACTGTGAATGAGGCAGTAGCAGGCTGACGACCCGGCCGCGCCTGTTTCATACGCGAACCGAGCCGGGCAGCAGCCGCCATACAGAGTGGTCCCCCATCTGCCAGTGGCTTGAAGAAAATAATTTCACTGTTCATATTCGTGATGGATAGCACCGGGGGAAATACGCTACGCTGAGAACGAGATGCTTGCCCAAGACAAATGCCCCCCTCTGGGCCTACCAACAACGTGTCCAGCCGAATGCCGGAGCATGACAGCTGGGATAAGGACAGGGTGCCCCACAGTGGCACACGGGAATTTGCCTGGTAATTTCAACATAGAAGTAGCTGAAATCTGCCACAGCAGGCTGGGACCCCAGGAACGAGAATAGCAGGTGCCCTGACAGCGACTACCAGCCCCTGCTATCGAGCCAACACAGTAATTTGATGGAGTTCCCATCTTCAAGGCAGTTTTCAAACCTGCTACCTGCGACCACTTTAGTCAGACCTCTATCCTTTGACCTTGGGCATGGGTGGCCCTGCTGGGAGCATGAGTTCCCACCAGCATAGCTCTAGTGGGTCACAAAGGTACCCAAAAGCCTCTCTTCCGCGACAAGGCAGTAGTCAGGAGGCGCATATCCTTCTTTGTTACCAATCATGCTGATTACTTTGTTATTAATCATGCTGATAAAGATTCTTTGTTATAAATCATTAGATGATTACTGTGCTTTCATGTGGCAAACCAGAACTCAATAATAGGCAATACAAAGCAAGGTTGCAGAGTCGTAATTAAAATGTTCCTCTCCAACCTTTACAAAATTTCCGACTCCCACTCCTTAACATAAAGTCAATGAGGTTTGGCTGTCAATAATTTTGTAGCAACTAGCACTCAGTGGAAATCATGTTACACAGCAAGAACTCTGCATCAACAAAGTTTCAAAAGAAACTGTAGCATTTCAACAGGAATTCCCAACTTAGGAGTGTGGTGCAAAAATAGATCCAATTGGACTTCTGGAGTCGGACAAAAAATCCAACATTGACTCCTAGTGTTGTCAGGAATACGACTTGACTCCATCCAAAACTCTCCGAGTCTTTGTCACTCTGACACTGAATCTACAATCCTGGTACCAAGTACTGGAACAAAGACAAATGCCCACCTATTAAGAATATCTAAAATCCTGATTGTCCCACATGTGGTGAATATAAATCTTACCATTTAAAAATATATCTCTTTCTCCAGTTTACCAACATGAAGAATCATATAAAAAAATTGAATACAAAAAATGTAGGCAGACCGCTCAGTCGGCCTCAATGCCTCCTTTAAAATCAAATTGTGCTCCTGTGGGGCATACACCCCACGTTGGAAACCATTGATGACTGTGAAAAGAAGTGGTAACAATTCTTTGCTGAGTGAAAATTTGATCTACGGTATAAGTGAAAATTTGGTCTATGGTACAACAACCAGAACAAAAACTGCACTAGGCATCCTCTAGCTTGGTTCAGTTGTTTCACATTTAAGGCACTTAACATACGCTTTTCCAGGAAGTCTGCTAGGGAAAGGCATCAGTAGCATTTGGAATCTCCTGTCTCCCTTTTTGTGCAAAGGGATAATTATCCCCAGTCCATCAATGCTTCGGCACCCTTTCAGACCGCTAGGCCACTTTGAGACATACGAGTCAACTTCAAGCATTTCAGGACGTAAATTTAAAAATTGACAAAAGCCTCTGAGCAGTAATTGAATGACGAGAGTCACCACCCACATTACAACGAGTGAAACCACAATTGCAGACACAGGCAAACGATTCAGCTCGTACACATGTTACATACCTGGCACAGCTCTTAACATTTGCTCAAAAAAAACTTTGCAATGGAAAGATAAGGTTGCTGTTGCAAACACTGACAAACATTTTGATGTTTTGCAGACCCATGCTCTCACGCTAGATACAGTTCTGCTAGACAACAAAGCTTTCAACCACCTGTGATTGTCAAACTATGCTTATGATATGCAGACCACTTGAGTAGCACTATAGCTGCAAGCTTAAGCACAGCAGTCAAGGTATACTTCAAACAAGATGATTAAGCTACAACCACCACAAAAAATAATGATTTGAAGAACACAAATGATTTAAATAAAACGATAGCAGACGTTTCGAAAGCACTTATTTCAACCGTCAGTAGGATTCAGCGTAATTCTTACATGGGTTCAAAACGGCTGTTTACGACTATATACAACTTACTATGCTCAGCTCTAGAAGCTAAGGCAGCAGGCCTCACGCCTTGCAAAAGCTCATTCAGCTCATGGCGTTCGTCTTGTTTATGATAAGCTATAAGTATAAACTGACAATACTGCAGGTAATCCTAAACGGTACACCAGCAAAGATTAAGAAACACATGCAGCTTGTTGTTTGCCCGTACAACGCAACCAGCAGCCTTCCAGCTGCTGTGACGTCACCTTTTTATTGAAACAGCGCGTTTCCTGCAGCATGCTGCGGGCGCAGAGACAGGATTGACACTAATCGCACGAAGCACGTCCTGACCTGCAGAGCGAACAACCTCAAGGTTCGCGTCACGACTCTTACGCGTGTGACATTCACACCCAGAGGGATTGAACAGACCATTTTCAAGCAGAGAACAGACAGCACTGGGGCGTACGAATGTCAACTGGATATTAATCGTTAACAAAACTGGAAATATACTACCAACAATGTTCCAACCACGAAGCAAATTTCAGGAACTTAAAACAATTCTTCTGACACCAGTCTCCTTCGGAAAAATTATACAACCAACAATCGACCAAACGCTGAAAGCAGTTGGTTTGCATCATTGACACGCGTTCGCATCGCAGCAACCGATTTGCTGACACAGGATCCTGAAGGTCTTAAATCAAGTATCTTTCCATCAATCATGAAACCAAGAACTATGGCTGATGTGTTTGACAAGATGCTTGATTGATCTTGTCATTGCGACCACGTGAATCATGTCATTTGCCCTTGCCAAACAGTGTGTCAGGAGGTTACAGCTTACGAGGCCTTTAAACGTCTTGGCTGCGGCACTTTCTGTAAACTGTGTATTGGATACTTCATATTTCAAGAAAATTCGTTGCCAACTTGGACACATTGTTGCGGTTCCGGCATAAACAACTGCTAGGCTGCAGAGTCAGAGGTAAGCAAAACAAGAAAAACAAGGCTGAGGCTGCAAATCAGCGTCCAACAGTGCGTTGAAAGCACCACCGCATGCGAACATTTGCTAGATGCAGTGTTTTTTAAGGTGCTTTGAGGGACCGAAACGGTCTATTAAATTTTTCCAACCGTCTCTCAAAATACAGTAGAACCTCGCTGCTAACCACCACCAAAATACAATAAACCCTCGCTTTACGACCCTCGGTATTCAGATGAAATAGTTGCGGTCTCTCCAAAGTCTTAACGATCACCAGGGGTCAAAGCTTTAAAAAAAACCTGGCCAGATGCACAAGAATTTCTGCGCAATCTTGAAATGTGCAGTAAGTCGGTGAAAACTTGAAACAGCATTGATTTATCTAATCTAAATCAAAGTTTTAAATGAAGAAATGCGTGTGTGATGGCGATGATCGCTGCTTATACATGTTCACCTGTGCTCAGTAGATAGAACGACGTTTGTACGTGTTTGAAATGCGGCAATAAAATCGTCAGCGTTTGATTTTCACAGAGCACCTGGGTTTCTTTTTTCACTGAGACATTTCGGTCATTTTTTCCATATTAGTATTAAAACTTGCCGTAACATTATTCACTAGCCTACCTTTTCAGACATTATGACCGCATGGACTTAAATTTTTTCGGTCATTTCAAAAAATTTCGTTCTATGACCAGAATATGACCGAAGAAATAAACCCAGCAGAGCACTATACTGTATGTCACTTTTGTTCCTGTTTATACGAAAGGCTGTTGCTCCGTTGTTCTCTTTTCTTTCACGAAAGGAAAGGCCATGCTCACTGTCATGTGTTTTGCTTTAATGATATAACTAACAAAAGTTTAAGTCATGACAAGATGTGAAAAAACGTATAAAAAGAGTAGCCAGTGATTTGTTTTTTCGCTTTTCTCGTTCGTCATCGCCATACGATTAAAGATCTTCAAAATTCATTCTGTTCTTTGTTTAAAAAACACAGCAAATTCACTCAAATTCTTATTTGTGAACGGAACACGAGAGGATCAGGACAGCCCTGCTGTACGCGACCCGGTCAGCGAATTTCCGAGATATAGACAAGCGCAGAGCTATCTCTGTTTCACGAGATGCGATTGGCCAGTTCTGTCACGTGAGAAAGGTTGTTGACCTTACGTCGACGTAGTACAGGAGTTCCCATACTTACTCTGACCATGTACCCCTTCAGCGTTTTGACAGATGAGCATTCACCCCTAAAATTTCTTATGAGAAAACGCTTAAAAATAACAAAAAATTCATATGACAAAAATCTGAAAAATAACAAAAATATATTTACCAATAAGCCTATAATGATATTGGAAAATAACATTCACTGATATACTGTATGTATAAACATTTCGAAATGAATAAAGTATAAGCACATTTTTCCCCTTCTATTGCTAACCTTAAATGTACCTCTTCAGCTAGGCAAATGTACCTCTAAGGGGACATGTACCCCAGTTTGGGAACCCTGGCCTGAGTGGTGTTTCGCTGGCCGAGCCTGAGTGAAAGCAGAATTAATGATGATGAATAATCACAAACCACAACAAAGCGCGTGTATCCATTTCAATAAACCCACATTAACGCGTGAATCTAGCAGGACATGTGAGTGAAATGAAACTTTCCTTGGTCGACAGACATGAGTCAAGTAATGAAATGAAAAAATTATGAAGCCTTTGTTGTCATCAGCTTCCAAAACGGACGACTCCATACCTTTTTACATCAAACTGTTTGACGAGGCAGTACCCAGCATACAGCCTAGCAGTGAAGAAATCCATCTAAAGAGCTACAGTACAATTATATCATACCAATTGCAACTGCTCGAGCAATTTTCGGTTTTGTTCCGCCAGTTCTTCAATAGCTCTTGTTTTTTCGCGCTCAGAAGCAGCAAGCATTGCTTTTCTCTCTTCGAGTTCTTCCTGCAGGGTAAAAAGTAGTAGCATTAACTAAATCAGTTGACGTTTGTCAAGTTGCATGGTCTTGCAACAGAAGTAAAAAGTTTTAGAAAAAATGTACTCAAATCTTTGGCGAAATTTTAAAGGTTTCTAAGAAAGGGTAGTGGGAAGTCTGTCACAAACAAAATGTTAGAAACTGCTTAAATTGGTAATGTTAACTGCAAATATAGCCTCAGTTATGAGAGGTGCAACTACTGCGTTTGTGTAAAGGCATGTAGGAAATAACATGGGTTAACGGTTATTCACAAAGAAACATCGGATCTGGGCAAACTTCAAATTGACTGAAATCATCTTTGAACGAGTTAAAAGTTCTGTGAGCAAACGGTCAATTATCTTTTCACCAAGCGGATAGAATGAATTTGTTCACCTGCGTGCGCAAGATGTCGCCGCTGAGTTCTACAGTACTGGCTTCACACTCGCTCGATTTGTACTCGAGTCGCTGTCGAAGTTCGAATTTTTCTTGCTCTAGAACCTGCCATAAACGGTAGATAGGATTGCAAGCAAGCAAAATGTGGATATGAGCAAGTAAGGCAAATCAGGAAGATGTCAATCAACAGCATAAACTTTCTGAAATTTCTGTGCGATCACTAGTACCCATATTGATAATAATTTAAGAAAACTCGGAGTAACACAGAGATGCTCGGGTAAAAATAATTTTGACAGGATACTGCACCGCATGTTCGCTAAAAAAAGAGAGCAAAAGTTAGTCCAAGTCCCCTAGTACCACCACCATGACCTTGCAATCGATAGAACCACTTGACAATGCCAACGAACGCGCAAAAGGCTAGCCTTGTCCACTTCAAATCCCTAGCAAGTAGTCACAAGCACATTGCGGCTATTAACCGTCAAAAGCCAATCTACTAACTAACACATACATAGTGACGGTCACTACACTGATTTGCAATATTCAAATTTCTTTTATCAACCTAATCTTTCTTTCTTTCTTCCCCAATTTTACGTTCCGATTTTCAACCATTTTATGTTTCTGAAAGACTACACAAACGGTACAGCTAACCGCCGAAGTAACGTGACTTCCATTCATGAAAGCGTTCCACAAAACTTCGTCTTTAAGCTTACAGACCGCTTTCCAAAAAGGGCAGAAACTGCATAAAATTTGAGATTCCCACATGCTCAGGCTTGTTTTAAGCTATATTGATTGCTATAACAAAGTTAACAATCAAGAAAAAAGTTCATACTTCAACCAGTTCGAAATGTTTCGAGCCGAATACAACAACCTGCTATTTCCAAAACAATTGAATCCTAGGAAATGGTAAAACAATAGGACGTGCATTTTCATATATTAATCATTATGATACCAGTCATAAGGAAGGTTGGGGTCGATACGTGGGGGTGTCAATGACATCGCTTGTAATCATTCAACCAACTGACACAACCTAAACAAAATGTTCCGTTCGCAGTACAACCCTTCCTGCTGATATTCTTTAAACAAGTCTCTCCAGTTTATTTTTGAAAATGCAAGCCACCTTAATAAAGGTAGGCTGCACAACATGTTAAACACCTATGGAAAGCAAAACAAAGAAGTAATTTCCTCGATAATAACTGTGGTTGGTAGCTGGTACCAAATGAAAGTTGTCGATATACCAGAGATCTCAACCACACAACACATAAATCTGAAAAAGGGTACCTTATCTGCTGTGCAACTACAGTAAAAGATAGCTCGTCATCTGTTGCTTTACGCTGCTGCCACGGATGAAACTCATCCCTTGATTTGGGCGTACCCAAATTTGGCACCTGGATTCAAGTTAATATTTCTTTATAGCAAGTGACCGATTGCATTAATGCAAATCACAATACCCCCTTACTCGAAACACACTGCTCGTATCCTGAAAGCTTTCCAGTTGAGCGAGCAGTTATGGAATTGTGCGATTCTGACTCGTTTCCTAATTTATATTTAAGTACTTTCGAAACGCAGAGGCGAACAGTTTTGAAGCAGATAATTGAAAGCATAACCAAGTCATGCAAAGAGCAACAACACAAAACTAAATGATGTAAACAAAATCACATTGGACGCTTTGAAGGACAGCGGCCTTAATCGTAAAGAAAAGTGTACTAAACACGGTATGCCGCAGGCAAGCGGCGAGTACACACAGAATTAAGGTAGCAATCACAACAATCAACCATTGCGATTTGCGAGTTATTAATCAGCAGAACCAGTCCACGATGCCTGCGTCAAACATTAAAAATTTATTGATGAGTTACGCAGTAGAACAAGCGTGTCAGCGACCAGCAGAAAGATTTCAGTTGAGCGTTTTCAATCGCCAGCGATAGCGAAGATCTCTAGTTCAACGATATCAACAACTTTGTCAGAACATTCCTTGGTATGAGCATGTATGAAGACAAAATGCCCTAGGCTCATAGGTGTGGGCCTAGGGCATTTTTGTCTTAATTAACTCTGTTAATGAGGTGAAGCACAAAATTTTCGCAACTTTGGTACATTTTCTACCACAATTGCTTGGCTAGAAACGCAGTATCACAGTCATCAATCTTTCACAGAAAAAGGCTTAATGTTTTCTTTGTTTTACCTTTAATTTTTACAGAATAATATTTAACAAATCAAACTAAGTGGTTGTGTCACGGTCACTGTCCTTCACTTCTTTTAATGCAATCAGAATCACAATACGATTGGCGTTGCGCAGCGACACAGGCAAGTCCTCTCGCAAAACAGTGGTTCTTAAAGCACTTGTTCTAACAGGTCGGTTGTGCGCAGTAACTCATGTGGTGAAGCGCAGAATATACTTATTCAGATCAGTTCCTTTTTAAGGCTCCCTGCGTTTGGTAGAAGCATATAATAAATTGGATTCATCATGCAGACTTTTCGGTAATCACCGTTACTATCAATATTACCACTGATATTTCACCATATTAATGATGGCATCAGTGATTACTGAAACATCTTCATTATTACTGTTGTAACTTATTAACCATCGGCCTTCATTTTTATCATTAAAATGAATACATAAATGATTAAATGACGGCTGAAAAAATCACACCGTCGGTGACATAAAACCTAACTGCATGAATAAGAGCAACTGGTTATCGCGCATAAAGAAAAATATGATGTCAATGAGCAGGGCTGCAGAAAGTGTGAAAATCGAGAAGGAGCTTCCCGCGAAATCGCACATGCTCGCGTGAAATTAGTCAGCTGCAAGTCAAGTAAAATCAAATAATACGCCAAGAATTGCAAGAAAATGACAAAACGAAGTGTTCGAATTTCCTCGCTCAGTCACGGTCCAATACCTGGCCCTGTGACGCAACAGTTACCTTTAGTTTACAATGGTGGGCTCATGCAGTCGCTGGTCGCGTGCAGGGTTGCCAATTTGGCATTTTTGAAGCCAAATTTTGAAAATCAGGCTTTTTTTGATGCACTTGGCTTTTCTTGAAAATCAAAAATACCAGTCAAAATCTGGCTTTTTCTTTTTAATTTTTTTCACTCTGAAAGCCTTGGCTCTCGCTAAACATTGTCTCAGCTGCATATTCATTACAATCTCTTTTAACGGGAGTCTATGACTATGCAGGGTGCAAAAAATATTGCAAAGATTTTACTGTTGCCCTAAAATTTTTCGATGTATATAATAAGAAGCAAATGTACGACAGTGTATTTACGGGGAAAGAAATGGCTTTCAACAATTGGAATTGCATTTTATCGATGTTTCTGACGGGTTTTAATATCTATTTTTGTTTGGCTAGGCATGTTTTACTTTATGTGTAACCTATATGTCTTAGGACTGCTATCTGGTTTATTTTGGCTTTTCTTGAGATAAGGTCTGCCTTCTTTGGTTAACCTAGTCGCGTGTCGTAGACTCGTAATACCGGCGATAACCTGTTAGTTTCAATATTGTTGCTATGATGACACATGTAGTCAGAGGACATTGAGGCCAACACGTCCTAATACTAGGTGCGTTTATGTGAGCGAACTTCATTGCGTTAGATAGCAGAGTGGACGGTGGCGCTTGCATTAGCTGGAAGCTTTTGAATACATTCGGATTGTTAATACTTGTCTGTACGACGGCTTTGATTAGTGGTTGCCTTACTGGGTTACCAATCGAAATGGTATTGCATTCCGTATGTCATTCCGGAATGTAGTGGCATTCAAAAATGGCCAACTCGTGCCCAAACCAGCATCCACCGACAAGCTTACTCCAGTAACTGCGCACTCGCGCCTAAAAAAATGCATGCATAAAACGCTCACTCAACAGAAACTTAACACCGTCTGAATATCGTTCTACAGGTCGGATGGGTTAAAATTCGATTTCGCCACCACTAAACTGGCCGCAACAATCAACGTTTGAAACACGACACCATTCTGGAATGGCATTACACTTATAGCTGGAGCTTGATCATTTTGAGTGAGCATAAAATTGCTACAGCTTACATTACAGGATGCCAATACCAAAACTAGCACTTTCAAACGGGATATTTTTGTGTTTGTTCCAGAAAATTGGTTACTTATTTATTTATTACGAACACATAGTCACAGACAGTCGATACTAATTCTTAAAGCTGACTTTTGCATCTTTAGCTTTGTATATGATGAAGCAATAAGTACAATTCAGTGTAGGCAGCACAAAAATCCCAATAATCAGGGCTACAGTATTTGCTAAAGACAATGCTGCAGACCTTCTGTGGCAGAAAGTAATACAACATGCAAAAAAAACTTTAACGCGATCAAGTTTGTAGCAAAAACATTCAACTTGTGCCCATACTAGCGTCCAGTCACAAGTTCACTCTGGTAACTGCGCACTCGTACCCAAAAAAATGCATTCATGCGTAGAACACTCACTCAACAGAAACTTTTAACACCGTCTGAATATCGTTCTACAGGTCGGATCGGTTAAACCAATTTCGCCACCACCGAACTGGCCACAACAATCAACGTTAATCACTTCAAATGCTGCACCACTAGCAAATTAAAACCACTTTTCTGAAAGTCGCATGCGATTCCCAAGCACCTTTTGTGCGGCTCTCAGCAGTCTTTCAATAAAACCAGCAGCGTAGCCAGCCCAAAAATACGGGGGAAACTGTTAACACTAACACTATTTTGTTTGGGATACCGCCTCTCAAAGCACAAAACGACTATATGTTCTAAATATTAGAGGGCCCGTTTGCTCTGCCGATGAATAAAACCTCTAATATTTTGTGTAACAGACTTCGGTCTGCAATAAAACAAAACATGTGAATTGACTTGAGTTAAAATTTTTCAGTGCGACTCTGACAAAATCGTAGATCTGGATTCGCCTCCCTTCAGTGAAAAGGTTGAGAGCCACTGGCTTATACTGTGCGGAGTGCAGGAGCCACAGGCATGCCGTGGTTACGCGACTTGAGAGTAGGAATTGCTCGACTCTGCTGTGCGAGTTACGTACAATCTTGCCGTAACACATGCGTTAGAGATTATTAAAATTTATTATCCAACGGATATCTTTAGTTTGGTGTCTACAAGTCTTTCAATGGTCTACAAACTACGATTTGATTGGTTGTTAGAAACCGTGTTACGATTTTTCATATGCCGGCGATTGTTGCGAAGCTTCATGTAAGCAGGCCATATTACTTCAAAATATTATCTAAAACTCTAATGTAGTAAAAAAATTCCTTGTAAATTGAATAGTGCCCACAAAGTAAACATTTTAGAAGCCCGTTAAGTAAGGATAGGCGCGAGAATTTGCCACCTCGCGGCGTTTCCATCCGTTTTGCACTCCTTCAGTATCTCGTTTTTGCGTACCGGGTGGTAGCGTGCTGCACTGCGGCGATGCAACTGTTTACACGTTGAATGAGAACCGATGCTGGTAGACTGAATCAATCCAGGTTGGTCTATGTGAACGCAGTGATAGTTAAGACACTCAAGTGGATCGTTTTCAAGAAAACAAATTTGTTTTGCGACGTCATAAAGGGGCGATCGTCTACAACTTGCGGCCCATGGGGAATTTCGAAAGCTTCCCAGGACATTTACATTTTTTCAAGCCCTGGTCAATGAGTACACTTGACATAGGTTCAATAGAAATAAATGCTTTGTTCCTGAAATCTTACCTAGGTGTGAAGTCGGGGAAACATTGTACTTGGAGAGATGGAAGAATTTCAGAATATCTGGAGTCAATTATGTAGTTTTGCTAGGTTGCTTTTGTCTAAAATATATCAGTCTTGAAAAAAAATCTAACAACATATGTACACTGAATACCCTGTCAATGTTTTTTTTTTTCGCTGATTCGTTCATCTTTTTTGCTGAGTTATTCTGGTCACTGAAACATTTCGGTCATTTTTCCCATAGTAGTATGGAAATTCGCCGTAACAGTATTCATTAGTCTATATTTTCAGACATTGTGAACGAAATGACCTACTAATTTCTTCAGTCGTTTAAAAAAATTCATCCACGACCGAAAAAAAATTGCCTTGCCATAAAGTTGAGTGTTGCTAAGACTAATGGGAAGGACGACAAACGTTGTTACAACGATAAACGTTATTGTTGGGCAGGGCGGACAACCTTTTTCGGTTTGCGTGCTGAAATCGGCTAAATCAATGACAAATTTCTTCCGCGTGCCAACCGAAATTTGTGGGAACATAGTGCTTGGACATCCTTAAAGGTGTATGTGAAGAGCCTTGAAAAAATGATACAAATTCACCCAACAGTGAAAACATAATATAACCAAATTTACATTTATTCACCTTGAATACAACGCCCAAGCAAAAACAATGCTTTGCCTCTTTCAAAACAAAACATACGCAATAAACTTTTTAAACAAGACTTATGTTACTTTTCAAGGAAAATATCAGTCCGACAAAAAGCTTTAATTACTTTTCTTGTGCTATATCAGTGAGACTTCTGCTGCTGCATTACCGCTGACAGGGATTTTACATTGGGTTTATATTTTGTTACCTTCAGAGATATACACAAACTACTAGTTTCATCGGTCAGGCTACTCCTATTACGAGACTTAATAAAGTTCATAACAAA
>JGI24159J19872_10008355_pt1 | contig 13552 bp, 9 predicted proteins | sample Ectturendosymbi4_FD_19872 | JGI IMG/M metagenome (IMG submission 19872) | reverse complement strand
GGGACCTTCACCAGGGCATCACCTCCTGTCCTTACACAGAAGGGTTGGTATTGTTTTGTAACAAACAAAACAGTCAAAACAAATTTATTGAAGCATGGCAATGGCAACCACCTTGAATATTCAATTCGTTCACTAACATTTTTCAAGTGAAAATGCATAGAACCTCTGAACCTTTTTCATGCGGCGACCCATTTTGCAACCCAATTTAACCTAACAACCCCCTTCTGTAAATTTCCAGTCAGACATATGAAATGCAGTTGTGTTTGCATAATAGAAAATCACAATGACTGTAAAATAACGTACGATATCACTGTGTTGAACCAAGAATCATTTTTTAAATTCATGCACATGGCAGCATCAATGAGAGAGACCCGTGCCGTACACAAATTACTCCACAGCACAACTCATTGAATACTAGAATAAAAACTCCCTTTGCTGCTGCAATCAGATGTATAATTTACAACCACATTACATTCTTACATCACAAAGTTATTCGTGCGTTGCCAAACGCAACAGTATTCTGTATTTTGGTGGTCATAATCACACTTAAAACAATTTTGATTTTTGAATGAAAAAGTAGGCTATCATTTTTGCTAGGTGATCCTATTATTTTGGCTACGACAAAAAGTAGTTCGATAAGAAATATAAAATAGAGAAGTACATATGAATATGTTTGTTAGAAGCTCTCACAACCCCTAGAAAAAAGGCAAACGACTCCCAGGTTGAAAACCACTAAACGCTGACAACATTTTCAATGTCCATGCATTTCTTCATGGAATTGGAAATAGGCCACAGGTTTGAAGTTGTAAATTCCTAAGAGGAAAGTGAAAATCAACGTTTGCAGTATTTAGCCGTGTGCCTAAATTTCGGATGATTTTTTTTATCTTGATATTTGGCAATGTGCCATTTATTTTGTTGCTGCATTATTCAAGGAGTTAGCTTTAATTACCATCATAGAAATGTGAGGTCTTGATCTCGAACTTCCAGGTCTTGGTCTCGGCTTTTATGACAGGTCTCGGTCTCGAAATTTGAGCCAGGTCTCGGAGGTTACGGTCTCGACTACATCACTGGTTATGACTTCTGAATCTGCAAGGGTTAGTGATTTCAGGCCACATGTAATTTTTGCACTTAAATGACATAGACTCTGTGACCTCACAGTTGCTATGATTGATAAAACTTCAAGTGGTTTTAACATGTGTGGTCATAAGAACTCTTTGCCTTCTACACTGATACTGTATGGGCTATGTGAAAACCTATTAGAATGGTAATTAAATGTGTCGCACACATCACAAACAGCTCTAAAATGACATGATTTTTGAAATTTTTATTGCTTGATTTAAATCAATTTATTTAAATTAATCAACCCTGGCTACAGCTGTTATTTATATTTTCCCAATTGAACTGTTTTATCAAATAGTTTGGTATAAATAGTCTAGTTGCTGTTTACAGTGAGTGATTTAGAACAAGAAGGAAGAGATGCCATTGATGGTGCACCTGCTCCAGTTGATTATGATCCAAGTAGTTTTTTGTTGGAAGAAAATGAGGAACGATCAATGATTGACAAGACTTCACTGGAAAATACAAAAGTGAAAGAGCTGATCAAGGTTAACAATTTAAATGAAAACTAGATATAAAGGAGCAAATAATTTGCATGTATGTCATTGGTGTGACGTTTGTTTTTGTATTATGTATAAAAAATAGAGCAAAAAGGCAGCATATTTTGTTGCAATGAGTTTTTACCTGGTACATCTTCTAAGAATGACACTAAATAGATCATTGGAAATTTTTCTCATGACATTCCAGCAAAAATGATCAAGATTAGACTGGAACAGGTGATGACCAACACCTCGCATTATCTTCAGGATCACCGTTTTAGCATCCAACCATGATTGCTGAATTGCCTGTGTGTGTGCTCCTGTCATGGGAAAAAAGTACTGAGAGTCTGAGTTTTGTTTGACACTTTGAGAGCCAGGGTACAATATATTCGTACTTTGAAATCGGCCTAAAATCAGCAGTTGTCAGTTGCCTTACCAACGCCACAGCTCCTCCACTGATTGCGCTAGAGAGCTGTTCAAACCCTGAAACGAATCGGCCAGTCTTCTAGCCTGCACTCGAAAAAAATTTTTGGTTGGGGGTTGCGGATTTTTTGTGAGTGACGTCATAAGTGGTTTTTGGGCCATTTTGATTCATGCTACCTGGCCTAGGGCCCAACCGTTAGGCCAAAGTATTTCACGGAAGTTTTCATTGGAAACTAGGCTCGAGTCTGAGCCTTTTGAGCCTTTGATCAACTTTCTAGCGTTTCTGATTCAAAAGTTATGATCTAAAATAAACAAATTAATTAATTATCTTGGTTTGTCAAATATTTTTATTACTTTCGATCATAAGTTTTGAACCCGAAACTCCAGCAGGTCATCCCAAGTATCAAAAGACTCGGATTGTAGCCTAGTTCCAATAAAAACTTCAGGGAAATACTACCATCTAACGGTTTGGGTCCGGGGCCAGGTGAAGTTGGCCAAGGTGGCCTAAAAGTCTTCCACTTATGACGTCACTCACAAAAAATCCGTACCCCCAACCAAAATATTTTTTCGAGTGCAAACTACAAGCCTTGCCGAGTCCTTTGAGCTTTTGATTGGGTCTATAGTGCTTACCGGAGAAATCCCCTGCGCAAAGCCACATGTGATCTGGTTGTTTTGACGCAAACCGCTTGATTTAGACCGGACGTCAAAGCGGTAAGACCAAATATCCAATGTTAACATTTTCGCTGGTTGATCTGTTTGAGCCCTTGAACAGCTTTCTAGCGCAATCGATGGAGGAGCTATGGCGTTGGTAAGGCAACTGGCAACTGCTGGTTTTAGGCCAATTTCAAAGTACAAATATATTGTACCCTGGCTCTCAAAGTGTTAACTATTTTAGGCTGAGGAAGATTATGATTTTGGAGATCCATTTCGTTCCTTTTATATGCGCAGGTCATGTGGACATGCAATGTTGCGTATGTTAAATGGAAACTGAACAACTAGGTTACATGGCATGTTTGAATGTTGCACAACCTCAGGCTTTACCTGGGTAGGAGACATACGGCAGATGACCTCACAGTATAGTAGCACCGATAGTTTTTCTTTTTCTATTCCAACTGCCTCCAGTATTGGTATAAAAACAGTATTAACCATGTCAGAATTATGTATATTCTACACTAGGGTGTTAAGTCAACAGTGTTAATGTTTGTTCTCCAGTCCAAATGCTGTGGCAGTTACACATGAATCTTACTGTTTTATGCGCTGTTTGTGATGTCACATTATGACATCATATTCACGTGGTTAATAGCATGCGACAGCAGTACAAGGCCCTGAATAAGGTTTCTTTTTAAGTAGTGAACCACACTCCCAACGAGGACTACCACAGTTAATACAGCTTTTGTGGATCAATCTCTCAACCTCTATTGAAAAGCAGATTCTTCAACATGTGCCTTTCAAGCAGGGTTGCGGAGTTGTAGTCATAAGGAGTCGGAGGTTTTTGGGTGGAGTCAGAGTCGGATTCCTAACAACACTGGCAGTCGGAGTCGGATTTTTTTGTCCGACTCTGACTCTGGATGTCCAATTGAATAATTTTTTACATCACACTCTTAAATTGGGAATTCCTGTTCAAATGGTACAATTTCTTTTGAAGCTTTTGTTGAAACAGATTTCTTGCTGTGCACCACAATATCCATTGATTTTAACAGCCAAATTTCATTCCCTTTATGTTGAGGAGTCGGAAATTTTGGAAAGTCGGAATCAGAAATTTGGAGTTGGATATTTTACCTCGACTCTGCAAACCTGCTTTCAAGTCCCCATGCTTTAAATCAGAAATTCCGTAACTGGGGTGTGTGAATTTTTTGGGGTGAGCCCATCGAAAGAGGTTTATGGTGTGTTTCTGAAAGTGAAAACTACAGTACACTTGTTGAAATAAAAGTAAATGTATACAGCCTAATTGAGTTAAGGTATTTTGCATGGGCTAATCTGGTCATCTAATTCTTCCTGCACAAAGTATCAATCCATTTGACATCGCAATTACTCTGAGGTCATTATGCATTTGACTGAAAAAGTTTGTGGACTGTAGTACAAGCACTGACTTCCTCTTTCTAGCATGGTAGCTTGATGAAAGAGTTGTACAGGCTTGCATTCGGAAATTTAGCAAATAAACCCTCAGTATACAGCCTCTCCCAATGTGTGCTATTTTGTTATCTGCATTATGCAGCTTCTCCAGCCCTAAAGAAAGCTTTTCATCTTCGTACCTCAACTCTTATTCGTATAAGTGACAAATTTCACATCCAGTTAATCAAATTTTAGTTGAAATTGAAAGGCAGATATTTTGAGTCCTCCTCGGGATGCTGCGTCTGTGACCCTCCCAAAGAAAAAGAAAGCATGAAAATAACTAAATGTTAATCAATTTAATGTATTGTGCAATTACATATAAATGCAATTGTTTGGTCACAATGGTTGAAAGAGCAATCATTTTGTATAATTCAGTATCAGATCATGTTTTGAAAGTCGGAGTTACCTGCAAATATTTGACACTGCTTCGGATTTTTGTTGTCTAAAAGAAAAGTTGCACTAACACAGCTGTGCATTCCTAATCATGGGCATGGCAACATGTGTTTATTATTCTATGGCACTGTTTTAGCTGCTTGAGCTTTAAGATACAGCCAGACACTTAGTGATTTGTTAAACATTAACATGGTTCACTTTCTATTTCTTAACTTTTACATTATGTGCATAACTAAAATATGATGTGATATGGGGCTTGTGGACCATGTAGGATTAAAAACTTTGACAGCAGGATGGAGTGGGACCAGAAGATTGGATTGTATATAAGATGTAAAATGTCAATTGCCTTTATTAATGTAATTTGGTTAAGTTGGCAGTCAGATTAAAGAGCTGAACAGGTCTGTATGTGACCCACAAGCCATAGCTATCCATCCATACAAGGTCCTCCTTATTGCAGAACTGCTGAACAATGGTTGAGAAAAAGTGTTTTACATGAAATTTCAGAAAAACATACAGCACAGTGATTGCACCTGAAAAAATTTGAGCTGAAACCCTATCAGCAACAACCAGAAGGATTAATAATATTGTTTTATTCTACAACACTGAGTTTAAGGCGTTTGCAAACTCGCTCATTTGTTTCCTTTATGCTTGCTGGCTAGTGTTGCATTGTTTACTGGTAATTTCGTGTTGCTACCAGTTTTTAATTGGTAGTTTCACAGGTTTCTTGACACAGCCTTACCTGATAAATTCCCATTGAAAACCAAGCCCTGCAATTTGAATTCTGCAACCACTTTTTTGCAGTTTGATATGCATGAGACCAAGAGCAGTAAAATTGTGGTTTTGCAGTTATATCTTTGTTGTACATATCCAGGTTCTGATTGATTGGGTAAATAATGAATTGGTTGACCAACGAATCATTGTAAAAGATATCCAGGAAGATTTATTTGACGGTCAAGTTCTTCAAAAATTGCTTGAGAAGCTCGGAAATATAAAATTGCAGGTGACTTTATACTTCCATCTTTCTGTTATCATTCAATGTATAATGAAAGTAAAACTCGTTTTTGCAAGATAGAGTTATTTCATCTTTTGAAGCACATTCGTTTTCGATTTATTATTTTNCTTGCTTTTTTAGAAAACCTAAGTATTTTCATATTACGTTGTACTTTCAAGTTCAAATCAGTTACATTTTTAACTATTTTTAGTGCTGCCATTACAACTGTTTGTGAAGGTATGCTTTATCTTCAATTTCATAATTTACGCAAAACTTGCATGCAAAACTTGTTGTGCTGCTTATACTCTGGAGAAAAGTAGAAATTTGCGAAGTACTAGCAAGCATTGTTGAACAAAGGGGAAATGTGTTACATATTGGAGGGACTCGTAAATAAACCATAACTTTTGAAAATCATTCTTTGATTTTGCAAAAGCCCTTTTTAGAGGACATTTGAGGTNGAAAGAGCAAATGCGCGGAGTTATTCTTAAACGCTTGCTTTTCTGTTGTTGTCATCGTACTTTATGCTGTCAAACAGGACACGCGAATGTTATCCTACACGTTTCTTGTGTTCAATTCTGGTGACTGAACAAAAATGGTTTAGAATCATTCAATACTCAAGGATTTTTAAAATAATATAAAACATCTCGTTGTATTTGCAAACCATGCCCCTAAACCAACGGTGCACAACCTGCGGCCGTACAATGCGGCCTTCGATAATGAAATTTACGGCCGTCCACATGTAATTTAAAATACTAATTTGGCGGCCGTGCTTGCGTATATTGAAGCAAAACAAACGCAAGGCAAGAAAATCAGTCGACATAATGCGTAATTTCGTTAAAATATTTGACATTTTATTATACTTGTAGCCACAAGTAAACGACATATACCGGATAAAACTTATTTTTCAATTAAACCTATCTAGTAAATATAACTCAACCTATCTAGTAAATATAACTCGAACTCATTGGCGGCCGTACTTCATACAAATAAAAGTAATGCGGCCGGCAATAGCAAAAAGATTGTAGACCCCTGCCCTAAACAGTTTTTTTGCTTTCTTGGCGTTATCGTCAAGCCTTTGGTTGCGTTCATTTTTGTAAATAAAAGTTTTCATCAAACAAAGCTCCACGCTAGAATTTACGCCTTGTTTTTTGTGTGCAGGTGCCTGAAGTCACCCAGACAGATCAAGGCCAGAAAGAAAAACTCAACGCTGTACTGACTAAAGTCAGTGAACAGCTCGATTTGCGAAGATGGGAAAACATTAAATGGAGCGTGGACAGTATGTCGCGCAGAACGTACATTTTTGTAGCAGCCGCCAGGCGCTGCCTTCAGTGACACTTTTGCAGTTTTCGATGTGATACGCCGCGGACCCTGCAGACATCACCTCACCCTTTCTGTCAGCCTTGATAAGATTTACTGAAAGCCATCCTTCCACCCAGAAGAATTTCTGAAGCATTACCCTGCCCCGTGTTGGTTCAGCCAAAAGAAAATTTTAAAAATCACTTAAACTCTACAAACGTTATAAAATATGTTCATTGTAAAAGGTTGACTTTGCGTTTGTGGAAGCTACCCTCTGCTTTTCGTTGGCTTCTCTGCGAGTTCGCATAATCATTTTTGCGTCGTTCTGATTGGCCACGTGTTTCTCAGGTATCCATTCAAAAAACCTTGTGGCGATATTGCACCTGCTGGTTGCCTTGGCAGCACATTACAGAGCTCCAATCAGATTGCCTGAACGGGTTGAGCTCAAGGTATTGTTTGTTTGTTTGTTTGTACCATGGGTGGGGAACCCATTTACTATCACGGGCCGCTTGAATGTGGAATATTTCAAGCGGGCCTCAGAAATAAGTTAATTCTATGCTAAAATTCTAACTTTATCCTCCTGAGAAAATTAAGGATAGAAAAGTACGAAGAGTACGAAAAACGTGTCTTGACTAACTGTCCAAATATCTGCTCATCATGCAGTTTCGTTTTGGCGCGATGTTGTAACTCAGGTAATACATTTTCTAATGCGGCCCATTTAAAATGTTCACACGGGCCGCAGTTTCTCCACCCCTGGTTGATACTGAACTTACAGGGAATAAGATGTTTCGTAACTGCTGGTTGTCTTGTAACGGTTTAAAATCACGGCTGATTACTGTTGGCGTTGCCTGATTTGCATGTGGCTTGCTTTACTGATAGGTCAAGAGAGGAAGTTGCGGTGTTCGGTTTATTTAAACTAGTCTGCAGAACATTTGACACTCACGAATTTTTGTAAGATAATTTTTAAACGATCTTTGTTTAAAGCGAAAATAAACCTTGCATCGTTGTTTATTTTGCAGGTGGTCGTTGTAACCAAACGTGATGGAAAGCTCGAACACAGAGTGGTTACTGAAGAAATAACCACTACTATGGAGTAAGTTCTGAAGCTAACATCACTACATTTCCATAACTGGTGAAATATAACCTCGTTACTCGGAAGAGCGCAGCGACAACGGTCACTTTCAAGGACTATCGGTTGTATAACCTACGCCTCGTTTTGTAACAATCTTACAACAGCCGCTTTGTCGGTTTCTTTTTGCTTAGAAGGTTTCAGTTTCTTTTACCTCAAAAAGTAGTAAGAAGCTCCTGTGTGAAAAGAATGTAAGCTTTGGTTACGCTTGCCCGAACACACCTCACGTGATTTTGTGTTTCAGGGAAATGACTGGAGGAAAGTTCGGTGAGTAGTGGTCATGACGTGATAGAACAGTTTTGTGCTGGTTTTCTTGTCTGCCGACAGTTGGTGATGTCACAAACACCAAAATGTCTTTGAAAAGAAGTTAAATAACCGCTCAATCTAAGTATGTGTGTTATTACTTAAACGTTTAGAATTGAAATATGTTGATTTGCCTTACACCCCAAAAATCTGAGCAGTTAGGAAGCTAGATGTTTTTTGTTTTTGTTGTGCCTTTCTTAGCAAGTAAGTTATTTCTTTGAATAAACGTAGTTTCGCAATATATGGTACATTTTAAGTTGGACCGTTCTTTGGTCCGTGAACCGTTAGTCGGCCGTTTGTATTTTGAGGTTCATCCAGTAGTTCGAACACGTTGTGTCTGTGGCATTCTATATCACGAATACTAATCCGGTCTCTGTACTGCTGATGGTTTGTGTGACCATCAGCTGATTGTGAACTGGCTTGATTTGTTTGTGTCAGAACGAGACGCGTTCGATACCTTGTTTGACCATGCCCCCGACAAACTGAGCATTGTGAAACGGTCGCTGATCGAATTCGCCAACAGGCACCTGGAGAAAGTCAACCTCACTGTGACTGACCTGGACACACAGGTGAATGAGATTGTCGAGTGCCGACGCTTAGCTAAGAGATAAATTTGAAATTTCTTCACTCAGCCACGCTTGAGCCTCAAATTTTCATAATTTGTTGCGTTTGATCTGCTAATGACGTTGCCCTGGCTGAGTAAAACACCAATGATAAAAGGAAAAGATACAGGGATGCCGAATATACAAAAATCACCCTTGCCTTCGCATTACCGTTTAAAGTTTTGCATAAAATTTTGATGAGTGATTTTAGTCTACGGTAAAGCTTTAGTTTGTTTTTTTTTTCAATAAAAAATATGTGATGCTTGGTAGCAGAAAAAGCAGTTGGTTTCCACACACGAACCTTGTTTTTTAAAGATAGACTCGTAAACTTTCGTATGTGTGGATTTGTAATAATACAATGCCGACAGATTGGGCCACAGGTTACGCGTAGAAATTGTGCTTAAGCTCATATCGGTGTTGATGTGGACTCATTGGTAAGATTTGTAGTACTTTGTGACTGTGAACGTAGCACTTTTTGGTTTTATTTATGCCTAATTCAGTTTAATGTGTTTTTATTCGGCTGTACGAGTTCAACTCGGTCAAAGTACCTTATGCTCGAATGGTTTTCCTGTTGCGCAGTTTGCAGACGGAGTGTACTTGGTGCTGCTGATGGGTTTACTCGAGGGCTACTTCGTGCCTCTGTACAGCTTCAGTCTAACGCCAGAAACCTTCGAGGATAAAGTGCACAACATCCGCTTTGCTTTTGAGTTGATGGTGGATGCTGGATTGCCGGAACCGAAACCCAGGCCGGAAGGTTTGTTGTTGTCTTGCGTTTTTCTTTCTATCTTTTCAACATTCATGCCGCGCCATCGGCGTTTGTTGATATTCATATCTATCGTCGTGTTCTTTCATGTATTTGTGTGTTCCTTGTTACTGCCATGCATGCTTAAAAGTCTACTGCGTTGCGTGTGGGAGTGCAGACGTTATACAATACAACCTATGCAATGCCCAAGTGCAGCCACTATCGAATGCGAGAAGTTGTGAGGAAGGTACCATGAACGTCGGAAGGATTTTTTCCAAGGGGAGGCACTAGGAGATTTTTCCTGGGGGGCAAAAGTGGTGAAATTTGATTTTTCCCACAAGAAACTAAGAAAACAACCTTTTTTGCTGAATATGTCAAGATCCAAGTGTGGGCCAAGGCTCCCCTCTGCCCCCCCTTCCGACACCCATGAAAGGTGCTACGCGTCGAGTTCACAATAAATTATTGAACGTTTTAACAAAATTGTGTTGCTTTTTTTTTAAGTAACTACAAATTTGTTTTGATCTGTTCCATGCTGAATTTTTACAGACGTGGCCAACTGCGAATTGAAGTCGACTCTGCGAGTGCTATACAACCTCTTCACAAAGTACAAGCGTGTCTGAGCGGCATCGTGCGGAAGAGCTGCTGTCGTACCATCGCTCAGTCGCTTGCATAGTCCAGCGCTTGGCCAGTGGCGCATACGTTAGAGACTAACCCCTGTCGGGTCTGACTCGACCCTTGACGGTTGTGGCTCGTGTTTGGGCGGCTTTGCGAATTGATTGGCTCCAGGCAAGCGAATGATCCGGTTCAGAGTCGCAGAATCGCGCTTTTGTAGTTCCTGCTTTACGATGTCTTGCTCGCTCGAAGTCGACTCCTGCGCGTTGTTAGGATAACAACTGCTGTTGATGGAAACGATGCGTTGTTTTGTCACTCGTGCACTGCCACTGGTAGGTGCGACCAGGCCCGGGAACAGCTTAGGACACCAGGGTGGGCGAAGAGTTTTCTGAGACGGGCCCAAATTTTTTAAACTATATCCAACACATTTTTCCAAGGGGGAGAAAAATTTTTCAGGGGGGGGCTAAACTCCCCCTGGTTACGGGCCTGGGTCGCGACCATGTTTTTCTAAAATGCACTTGTGATCCTTGCATTCGTCGACTCCATTATCCAATGCTTAAGTCACTCGCGGTCGTGGTCAGGTACCGGCGATATTCGTGTGGCACCAGCACCAGGGTCTGGTGTTTGGAAAATGCGTAATTTCCGGCCACAAAGCTGGTTGATGTTTTGAATTGAAGCTGTTGTTGGTGGTTACATTTTGTCTGAAATACTTTTTCGAAGTTTCAGTTCAAACTACGTTTGCAACCCAGAACATTGTTTAAAACTTTCATGTGCTCCTCCGTGTGACTTTCTACCCGCATTTCATGTAAAACGCGTAAAGTCTGTATTTGAGGCCTGGCCTTCACTTGTGTGAAAATCGTTCTGGATTGCACTTCTACAGTTCTCAAAGCCACGGCGTATTGTCTTTTCCTTTCGCAGAGTTTATTGTGTATCAACCGTTATCTTTTTTCGTTGTGACACCGGTGTCGTCGTGCACATTATTGCGAACGCGTACATCTTCGCTGTGTCGATGGTTAACTAACAGCAGTATTGTTAAAACTACACATGCTTAACAGATTGTGCTGGTGTAGTCTCACATTTAATGAGAAGCCGACTCCTGTTCAAACTCCGGCAACCATCGATCCAACCGAAATTCTGAAGTGTTCGTCGTTATGCAGTGTCATTTATTAAGACCACACAGACTCCTGCTACTACCGAAAAGAAAAATATGACTCGAATCCGGTTTTCGCAAATTTTTGACACCGGGTCCAAAAAAAACAATACTGCCGGAGTCGACCCCGACACTGCGGATCCGGGGTCACCTCTGGTAACAATGCGATGCATTTTGCAAGTAGAAATCGCCTAAGCAGAAAGTGGTTAGTTCTAAAACCTCACTAGAAAACCTTGCAATGTGTTTTTTGCTTACACATAGTGTAAATCATTTCCCACTGGGCCCAAAAAAGACTGGACGTTTCCAGCAGTCCAGCTGCAACTGTCAGTGAATAAAAAAGCGGATCTTGTATCGGACTGCGTTCAGCCGTAATATGCATCTCCAATTCTCCAAGCAGCAATTGTTATCTGTCCAACAAAGTTAAAAAACAGTCAGTACCACTTTTCAATTGTTGGTTTCTATATTGTCTAATAAATCTGTCAAGAAATCCACACCTCCACTTCCCTAGTTATGCTGATAATATCAATCGGAACCGTCGCCAGAAAGTCGTCATCAGGGCTTTACGTTTGTACGGAGGGGCTTTGTTGCAGTTGACTGCATCGCCTTGAACTACTGAGGCAAGCACAAGCGAAAGATGGCAATTCGGGGCATTAACTAACGGGAAAACAACCAGCAGCAATAGAGATCCCTCTAGAGATGGCACGGGCCGCTAACAATATTTTTAGCGGTTGGGCTTCACCGAACCGCCCGCTGATGTTGAAAAAACCTTTAAATTTTTTTTGAGTTGAAAGAATAAAAGTGACTGAAACCACTTGGCATTCCTTTGCCGTTGCTGTATCTTAAGGCAAATTTGCTTTTCCCATACGTGAGCACTCTGTCAGGCGCGACTGCCAGAGGTGTACAGGAGTCGGAGTCTTAACGATTTTCGAAAATAGGAGTGGACCCGGAGTTGATTTTGTAAGGAAGGGCCGGAGTCAGTTTTGTAATAAGAGGTTAGTTTGTTTATCATTGATTATTATTATTGCAGATCGTTTTTTACAAAGCATGTTATAACATAACCTTCAAATGTACAAAAGTGCTTCACAGGAAGTCATAAAATTTAAAACAACTTGGATGTAAGTCAGGTTGGGTTGGTGAGTTTCATGTGTGTAAAGATTTGGACAATTTCATGTTCATGGTGATACGTTAAAAATCTGTTGGCCAATGAAATTTGGCTCACATAAAAAGTTTAGGTAGTGTCTCAACAACCAGCACATCCAGTTTTCTGTTTCGAAGGACAAAAAGTACCGTATCCCGCATCCAGTTTTCTGCCAGATACAAAACTGTGTTGGAGCAATCTCATTACTTTCAACATGGTCGAGTGGGAAGTGACTAGAGAATCGTCAGTTCGAGTGACTCCTTTGTTGTATTTGGTATTTCTTTTAATGTACTTACATAAGATTGTAAGTAAAATTTTTTGGACCCCTTGTGACGTACATTTCGAAAAGCAGACAAGTGCTTTTGGACTAGGGTTAGGTTCAGGATTAGGGTTTTGTGTTAGTGTTTAAGGTTAGGATTTAGGGTTAGCGTTTAGGGTTGAGTGTTAGTGTCAAAGGTTAGGGTTTATTTGCGTTTAGTGTTGATGGTTAGGGTTTGCAGTTAATGTAAATGGTTAGGGTTTAGGGTAGACTATAGTGTAAAAAATTTATGGTCACCTTAATCCTTTGTCTGAGAAGCAAATGGCATGTATTGCAGTGATCAGCAGATTCGTTTGATACGGTTTTTTAGTCTTTNTAATGCGCAAACCTGATACGGTCGTTTAGACACTGCCACAAGTTTAGATAATTCACTTTGGAGTTTAAGCAGGAGTCGGAGTTTAAAATGTTCGGAGTCAGAGCGGAGTCGGAATATATTCAGCCGACGCAGGAGCGAGTCAAAAATTTCAGACTCCGTACACGTCTGGCAACTAGCACGTACACTTTAAGAAACTTTTCGTGCATGGGGATAACCTCTTGCATGAGCGTGGCGATCAGCGGTTTTGGTGCTGTGTGGCTTCTTGCAGGAGACGTCTTGTGCAACATTTTGATGGCGTGCTATAGGTGTTTTGCAGGATTGTCCATGGGACGTATTTGTCTGTCCCATCACATAGCAATTTATGCCTGTCCCATCCCACGGGATTTCCATTATAATATTAATATGGAATACAATTCAATTAAAATTATTAA
>JGI24159J19872_10008354_pt1 | contig 13554 bp, 9 predicted proteins | sample Ectturendosymbi4_FD_19872 | JGI IMG/M metagenome (IMG submission 19872) | reverse complement strand
TAATTATAAAGCGCGTAAATTGGTTAAGTGCGGGCCCCCTAAACTTGCGGGCCCTGTGCGGTTGCACTGTTCGCACTCCCCTAAGGCCACCACTGCGTGCAGAAGTAAAGTCGAGAGAAGGTGCAACCGGCGCGGCGTCCGATGCGTCACGAACGGGGTGTGCGGCTGTGCGCTGAGAATAGCACCTTCATGTGTGTGGCGCGAACAAGCAATAAAACAGTGACAACGGCGTGCGTTATCTATTGTTGCTTGCTGCCAGTGCGAAGCTTTGCGCGCTTGCCGCTCGGGCCCTCCGATCGCAACAAGTAATTTTTGCTGAACGTTAATGTGCGGTGGCCAAAGCGATGAAGTTCCGCGATAATGGATCAAGCCTGTCTCACTTGTTAGCCGTTTAGGAGCAAGTTTGGTATAACCTATTGGATTCGAAAATAAAAAGCCAAACAATATAATGTGTTTCGATATTTGTCAAAAGTGGATCTTTGATGTGATCTGCATCAGGTAATTCTCCCGAGTGGGCAACTGCTTTTCTCATCTCGAACAGACATTCTGAATAACAAAAATTTTTCTAACGACCCATTAGAAAATTTTTATTCAGAAAAATGTTGTTTGTTGTTCAGAAAAACTCTGAATAACGAAAGAAAAATGCTGTTATTCAGCTTACCAAAAAGTTTTCCCGTCAAGTGATGTCATGTCGTTTCAACATAATCGATTAGGCGGACAAAGTTGAAAAGACATGACGTGGCTTTGCAGGAAAACCTTTTGGAAAGCTGCTATATAATCATTGGCATTAAGTTTTCGATGACTTCGCTGCTGAAGCATTCACTGGTCTTCAGACAAGCATCGATTCACGGTCGGGCGATGACGTCGATCGTTGACTGCTGCTCTTTCGTTCGGTCAACCATCCAACCAGGGACGCCGGAGAGCGCGTAAATGATTGGGGTATTGCTCCCCTGACTTTTCAAACGGGGGGCAACGGGGGCGGAGGCGCCTTTTCATAACAATATCATTGGTAATTTCATGTTTTATCAATATCGAATTGAAACAAATATATGGAAGCTATTGGCGCACCGAGAAAATTCAGAAAGGTTTTCTATAATTTCTGTTATTATGTTCGAGGTTAACATTGTTGCTAAACGGAAACAACCATAATTGGTAACGACTTTTTGTTTTTTATAAGTTCCATTGCCCTCAACTCTATTATTGCCCTCCTCCCCTATCGCTGCTCCGGCGACCCTGCATCCAACAAGGCAGATTAGTGTGTTCGACGAATGAGAATTTGAAAGGAATTTAACGTCGACAATTTTGTTCATTTTCTTTGTTCAAAACAACACAAGCGCTTAAAATACTTCTGCGGAAACCTTGACGTGAATCAAGGAAACAGGTTATGACAGCGCTTCGCCCAGAATCGTCGCCAGAAAGGTTTCAATAGGGGGGCTTTACATTTTTTCAGCGGGGCCTGACATTCTGGTATTTTGTGAAAACTCCACCGATTTATAGCGGTTCATACCGGTAATTCAATTTGGGGACGTTTGGAGATTTGTTTGTGGGGCTAAGCACCCAAAAGCCGCCGTGGCTACGGGACGGGCTTCGCCGTCTTACTAGCTTCAAGCAACCTGGTGATTATGAGCCAGCAGCCGCAGCGGGTTGCGCTACAAGCGGGAAAACAATTTTTTCGGAACAGAAATAAAATGTTTTCGCCGAAAAAAAGTGTTTTCTCGCTTGTAGCGCGAACTGCTGTGACTGCTGACTCATCATCACCATGTTGCTTGAAGCTAGTCGTTCAGTAATTGGCGTCAGCTTTTCTTTGTGCGACCAACGCTATGGCCACTGAGACTACAGTTCGCGTGCTTTCTCTAATTCTTGCTTTGGTTTATCATCATTTCACTCGCAAGCCTTTGCTTATAATTTTCAGGGCTGAAAATGCGTAAACTACGTTAAATACATTTCCTAGTGAAGCAATTTGTTGAATGGTTCGAGTGCGTGACCTTTGTGGAGACTTATTGTTGGAATGTGGAACTGGGTATGTGCCAGTCCGAATCATTCCAAAGTATTGAAAGCAACGCATTTCTGGCATATTCTTCGAAAGATCACAGTAAACTGAGAGCCTTCAGTCCTCTTAATCTATACTTTTTTCATTTTCTCTTAACAACTGTTGTGGTCTGTTGCTTGTCTGTAGGCTAAACGTTAATCACTCTGTCAATGGATTTTTGATGTTCAGCTACAAGAAGCGTTCCGACCCGTACAGCCCCAATTATTTGAACGGTTTTGTCCTCAATTGCCCGCAGTGCAAAGATCTCTTGGAATGCTGGGAAACGTCTTGCACATACATAGGAGAAGATCCCAATCACGACTGCGCCGCATTTATTTTCAGGTAACTCAAAACACTCGCATAAGATTCGCCGCAGCGTACGCCCATTAGTTTCTTTTTGTTTTTCTTCTTTCCATAACTGCAAAAACGGTTCTCCCAAAATGGCCATATGCGCCTCACGTAAAAATGTCGACGGTTTGCAGCAGTGAGAAATTAGACTTAGAGTTGTATTGCTTTTAAATGCTATAGTGTGCTTTTGCCTTAAAATAGCCCCATTCCGACAGCAAGCTAGCGTGCATAAGCATTTCCCAGCTTAACGTCGCCTTTAAACATCAACGCAAGGTTGAAAATTGGTCGTGATTATAGGTAGCGCGATCCTCTTTATCAATGTCTGGCGTCTACAAACGAAAAAGAATGTGCACTCCATGGACCGTTTCAAAGGCAATAGCTACCCACCGTAGCTAAACTGCATGGGTATGTCCTTTCGCATCCTCGCCAACCTTTTTCTGGACTGGACTTTCGACTTCACGATTTCAAATGATGTGAACTTATGTTTGAGGTTGAATCAGTCGTGAACGGATATGCTGAACTTAATGGCTAAGAAGATGTATTTTGGTACTTCGCATGCGTAAGCGGGAAATCATAACCATATTTGTCTGGCCGTGACGGCTCTGGCCACTTAAGCCCGAACGGAGTGAATTAAGTGCCATGCACTTATGCAACGAAATTAAAATGGTTTTCCCCTTTTCAAAAGTGTCCTACAGTGCTGCAAGCATTGAAAAATACATACAGCTTTAAATAGTCCGTCGCGTCATCGTGTGGGGGCGATTGCTGATACCGTCGTTTTTTGATGAAGTCAAAAGCGCAATTTTGCTTTCGAAAGATGCGGTTCCGGCGAATGCGTCAGAGCCGAGCATTTCTGCGATGGTGTAGTTCATTGCAAGGATGGGAGCGATGAGCAGTTGGTTGCTGGTTCAAATAAAGGTGAGGAGTGATTACAACGACCGAGCTGTACTTTGCTGTTGATGTATTTTATTATCTATCCACAAATCTGTAGATTGCTACCCGCGTTTTATGTTTGAGCCACAGCGTTTTGCGTGTATATATGTGCGTTTCGAAAACCGTTAAATTTCAACGATTCCCTGGATTCGCGTCGTTGCTACAAAATGTTGGTGTTTTTAATTTTTTCTACTGTATTTTCCTTTCCGTTGTCTGCGCCATTACAATTGCTGCACTCCGCAAAATCACGTCAGCGTTTTTAGCCAAAATCAGGTCTTCTTCGTGACGTTGACGGGCTGCAGATGCTGCTGTTCCAATTGTTCGTGTTTCCAATCACACAGGCACAGTCCGATTAAAGCACAGCTCTGTGTGTGTCTTGTCTATTGACGGTCTGTGTTATTCCGCAGCGCTGAACTGCATGCGCGCTCGGAGCCATTGCTCTTTGAGTGCATCTTTTTTCAATCAAATGCGACGCATTGCCAGTGGCTGATGCTATTTTGATAAGGAATTGCATGTCAACAAAGGGATATGGTGGGCTTTTTGACGCGCGTTGCAGGGAAAGCGAGGGTTGTGGTGAATAAATCACAGTTAAAGCTTTAGTGCGATGGAACTGTTAATATTGTTGAAAACTGTTAATTTTGCAATGTCTCTGATTTTGTTAGCACCTGTTATTTCACGAGTGTCTTTATGCTGAAGCTAGAGATGTTTTTAAAAAATTGTGTTGTGTGATTCGATCTTTCCATGGCGCCAAACCTTGCATTTTTTAAACTATGCTTAATTTTAGTGGGTGCAAGTGTAATAAAAACGCGAAGCACTTACAGAGTTGTGGAATTGAACTAAAGGTTGTTGACAATTGCGGAACTAGAGACTAAAGCTTCTTTTTTAAAGCTTTAGCTTTTTCTTGTGCACAATCAATAGGTAATAGGGCATAAAGCGGTCTCGTCTAATTTTGGAAAATGGTGCTTGCGAAATGTGATTTCGATAAACGAAACGTTAAAGAATCCTTGTTTGGTAAAGAAGTAAAATAAAGAAGCCTTTGCATTCAGCACAGACGTACACAAAATAAACATTTGTAATGTAAAAAATGATGGATTCTCTCACGGTTTGGAAACGTCTTAGTCAGCTTTAAATATGCTTCAGTTGGCAAAGAGATTTTTTGTAGAAGTAATAAACTGATCGCAAAAGTTCGTGAAACAACTTCCAGTTTCGGACAAACATCGAGGATTTCATTTTGATTTTTGAAGAAGCACCATTATAAAACTTGATGTCATTTGCCATTTTTAAACGTTCTTTAAGGCAATAGCTTCTGTAAATGCAACATTTAACATTTCAGTGAATGCAAGATACAACATGTAATTAAACAGCAACATTCAGTATTTTCCTAAGTGCAACATTTAGACATTTAATGAAAGGTTATTTATGGCAACAGCTACCAAATGTAAAATTTAACTGAAATGCAGCATTTGATTAAATGCACCATTCAACTCAAAATTGAACTAAATGCAACGTTGAACGCCTTGTTTTGCCCCCATGTCGCGTCAACACAGTTGTAAAGACGGGGTTTCCTGCAGCTGAAGATTTTGTTCAGTTTTGATGTAATGCAGATTTTATTTGGGTTGGCTCTCTTCTGCTAACTACTTATAAATATGTCCATTCATTTAAAACTTAAAAATCTATGAGGAAATAGATTTATTAACGGTAAGATTCCTGTGATATTTGACATACACATTTTTTTCTTTCAGGAGTGGTTTGCAGCAGTAAGTGGAACTCTTCACAGAAGAAATGCTTTTTGCCGGTGGAATACCTGTGTGACGGGATTGATCACTGCGAATTCAGAGAAGACGAGTGTGACAAAAACTGTCAGTACTCGTTTCCTTGCGACAACGGAAAGTGCATTCCTTCGGTTTGTGATTTCGTTTTTCAAAGGTTTAGTGACCATTGAATCGCAAGAATTTTCTTCTTACACCAGTTACGTGATACTGTTGGTTGAGCACGCGCTACCAAAGCTGGTAGGTGGGGTTCGATTCCCGGTCGCGTCATGTCGAAGACCGGCCTATCCAACCTCCTGCTAGGTGGCTGTAGAAACGGTTTACGCGCGGTGCTGCCATTGATTCGCCATCAATGCACCATTCGCTGCGAAATTAGGCTCATGGCTCAAGCAAGCGGATATGGGCGCCGCAGACCACTCGTGACACTCCGAAAGGAGTGCAGAAAGAGAGCATAAATGAAACTGAACTGAATTTTTTTACAGCCATACTGTTACTTGATTGGATCATCCCCGTCAAGGTAGAGTCATCGTGCTTGTGCTTTGCGCATGCGCGTGAATGGAAAAATCCGCGACGCAAACAAGCATAGAATGCAAGTGATTTCGTAAGCCCTAACGTTTACAACGACTGAGAAACAGTGTCAGGGAGGGGATTCGTGTAAAGTGATGCAGAGACAGGGCATGCCTCGGCTGCTTCCGCTTTGATTAGGCAATAAACACATTAGCACCAAACGAAATTTTGAATACATGCAGTACTAGGATACCTTCCAAATATCTGTATGGGTATTTGACTTACTTCTTATGACCTCTGCACAATCGCCCACCACTCATGTGCAAACGACGTGGAAATTCCAGGCACGGTATTTTAATAGCGAATCATTTGTGGGATAAAAATACCAGCAAGACGGTGGGCAGTGCATAGCTTCAAGAACAATCACATGCGAAAGTAAAGTTACACGCACCGCGGAATGTGAAAACTGCGATAGAAACACGCCTGTGTGCTACATCATTGTTGGTTACTCGTCGTAATCATTTAAATATTCTGCTGAGTAATGCTTCAATCAAAAGGCCTTGAACTGTGCTAAGATGTTGCTGTTGAGTTCGAGGGACTTCTCCTCGTGGGGTGTTGAAACAAGTATCTTTAATTTCTGTCCCCCTAATTATTTAAAGATGAACAAAAATGCATGTCATTTCGGTTTATTGCAAAATTCTTCTTTTGTTTATCTCCGGTCAAAACAGTTGAATCGAGACGTAAGATAATTTAGTTTAAACTTTACTGCGGTGATTTTCGTGGAAGTTCTTTCGCTGATTTTTGTTTTATTTGAGTAGAATTTTAATGCTGACTAATATCAAATTTCCATAAATCACAACAATGTGCAATTATTTGGCGCTTTGCAATAATTCTAACATTCCGAGCTGACCTCCTCTTCTTCCACGAATTTCCATTTTCAAAGGTTTCTTCCGTCTGAAGCAGACAAAGCAAATAAAAAGTATGCTTCTCGTGGCCAGAGGCATGTATTTTGATCGATTTTTGACTTTTTACTCATTATTTCATGATGCGGTAACTAACATTTTGTGGTCTAATCAACTGCACGAACATTTCGTTATAAATTAATGCATATTTTGAGGAAATTAAGCAATGTTTCTGCTACAAACACTTTTTTCCAAACGTTGAAAATATTGCATTTTCATAACATGATTTCAAATGTTCAAGAGCAAACACTGTAATATGGAAAACGACTAGTCTTGTGCACCTTCTGCAGTATAAAAAACTATTTCAGTTCAAAAGAATTGCAGTATTTAAAATAAACTTAAAGATTTAAATGTACTCTTTTCAACTAAATGTAGAAAGCACCTCAGTATCTGGGCGACGGTTACGACGACTGCGGGGACTCAAGCGATGAGTGCGCAGGCTTTGATGGGAAGCAGACAGTTTTCAAATGCTTGAATGGACACCAGTGCATTGCTTATGACAAGTGAGTGTGATTCATCTTTATTGCATAGTGATGGTATACGGATCGTGATGCGAATTAGTCTGCTTGCGCCATCCCAAGCTCTGAAACTGCTCTGTAGTTAAACAGAAAACCACTTTGGGAAATGTAGCAGATGCGCTACAAAACTGAAAGATAAAAGTTAGTCTGAAATCCTTTTTTTAACTTCTGCGCCGCGCCCTCAACGTGATTGTGACGTGAGTTTGATTCTGCAGCATAACGCAGTCACTTTTGAGATTTGCAAAGTTTAAAATTTAGTTTATGCGTTTTTGTTTGCCACGCAGCCAGCCAAGGTACTTAACACACAATCGATTGATCATTCAGACCGCATTGTTAGCGAACAATGCTTTCGGGCAATCCTGTAGAAAGGTGGTGTGTTAAAACGGAAATGCCTCTGAACATGTTTACAAGAAGTAATGATGGATACCTTTCCCACGATACGAATCCATTTAAAAGCCTTTGCAAGGGCTCTTCCTTCAGGAGTTTACGATTTTTGGGGGGACACTGGACGAGTTTAAACGCTGGCGAACGTGTTTCCTGCGCTTCTGCGCTGCATTTTTGTATCAACCTAAGAAGTTCGTGTTTTTGACACCTGTGTTTGTATCGGCATCGTTACAAACAAAGTGGTCAAAAAACGATTTTGCATTTTCTAATCTACTCCTTTTCATTTAATTCTGCTCCAGGCCACATCTCAAAGCAGTACTTTTTGTGCTCTGTCTAAGCCGGGGATGGGCAATCTATTTGCTATCATGGGCCGCATGAATCGTGGAATATCGCTGGCGGGCTGCAAAAATCAATCAGTTTTATCTTAAACTTCTACCTTCATCTTTGAAAGGGAAATAAGGAGAGAAAACTATGTCAAGGAGCGAGAGATACTTCTTTTGACTTACTGTCGACGTGTCTGCTTGTCATTGAGTTTTGTTTTGACGCGATGTTGTGCTCTAACTTGCGTAGCGAATGTTCTGATACGGGCCATGTCAGATGTTCACGCGGGCTGCATTTGTCCCGCGGGCCGCAGGTTCCCCACCCCCGGTCTAAGTAACTATGAATTTCAATCGCAAGATAGCTTTGCTTTTTTCTTTTGTGTCAGCTTGCTGTGCGGTCTGCGCGAAACCATGTTATTTAGACTTCTTTGAGCAGCTAATTTTGTTTAAATTTCCGATTCTTACCTGCCCAGATTTTATGAACAGTAGTTCGCCATCAGCGTAAGAACACGTTCAAGTTCGGCATGCTTTGCTTATTTAATTATGAGTAAAACGATTAAATGCATTTGACAAGCCTCTGAAATGGAAGCATCTGCGGTTGCACAAAAGGGTGCACGCAGGGTCTAAATTATTAAACAAGAATTCATTTGATCTTTTTCCACCCACCACATCGCGCCAGATCTAATCATGCAGATAAAGGTATCTTTTGCATATCCTGTGTTCGAGGTAACTACACATACAGAACCGCTTTCGAGTTGAGAGCTCGTTCCACTTATTTTTAAACTTTGGAAGCTTCTAGCCTTGGTCGTGAAATATTAATACGTAGTGAGCAATCTTTTATGTCGGTCTATGACTTATTCATAGATCAGTTGTCGAGTTGAAGTTTTGACATGACATGTTTTTAAATAGGTTGGTTGGTATTTACTTTGGCGGCGCAGTTTACATAACATACTTTGTCTATCGTGCTTCTAAAAACACCAAGTACTAAAGGACATTGTACGATAAGCTATCGTTATGGTGTTATTTTCTGGTCAATTGCAAGCCAAAGTCAAGTAGCAAATGCTGCAAAGCAAGTAACTGGTCACTTTACTCCGCGTTCCATCGCAGTTAAGGTTTGAGAAGCAAGAATTGTCTTAGGATTTAATGGGTGCCCCCCATTCATTTGCATGTCTGTCGTTACTAGATTTTGTGATGGTCGTGTGGATTGTACGGATGGGAGCGACGAAATGAAACCTGGCGATAGCAGCGGCCGGAATGGCACAGTGAAAGAACATACGTGCCGGAGTGGGTGAGTCAAGTCAAAGACATGGGCGTGGGAAGGGGGCAAGGGGGGTCTTGGCCCCCTTGGATTTTGAAAAATGTCAAAAAAAGGTTGTTTTCTTAGTTTCGAGTGGGAAAAAATAAATTTCACCACTTTTGGTCCCCCTAGAAGAATTTTGGAAAAATCCCCTAGTGGCCCCTCCCTGGGCAAATTCCTTCTGACGCCCATGGCCAAGGGTGTGCAATCCTCGTTTTGACGCTTTACTGTCATGCCAGTAGTTGCAACAGTTGTTCAGTGAGTAACTTCGCATTGTTGAAAATCGAGCAATGAGGCAATATTTTTATAAAACGTGTGGAGCAAAATGCGCGATACACCAGCCTTATAAAGTGGAAATGCGCTTAGCGTTTGCATGTATGGTATTACCATGTCAACATATTGCTTTTAAAAACCAACTTAAAAAACCTTCGATTTTTCGGCTAAACTCTAATTCAGGAAAGAATTATGAGTGTTCCGTTGCAGAGGCGTGTTTAAATCTTTTAACCTACAATTTACAGAAAAGTAGTTTGAAGTTTAGAAAGAATTTTACTTGTCAAGCACCAATACCAAGGGCACCGGTGTAAAGAAAAAAGCACTTTTTGTGACTCGCTACTTTCTACTTTCGGCTGTTTAAAGCGAAAAAATGTTTAGTTAGGGGTAAAAGAGAGCAAAGAATGTTTTCAAGCTACAGTCGTTTGTTGTTGGCATGGTGATGAAAATCAAGAGTACAAGAACCGCAAAATTTATTTTGAAAAGCAAAACCGCCAGGTTTTATTGGAAAAAGTAAATAAATGTTTTTTGACTTGTGATAAGAAGTAAGCTGCTTGTGTTAATAAGAGACGCAGGAAAGTAGTCTCCTTATTCAGTGCGCATGCGCAACTTCGCATGGTGACCGATTGATGCTGTTAAGGCTGAACAGATTAATTGATGGCAAATCTGATTAAGATGTTTATTTCGCTTTAACGTTTAACAAAAGCATCATCGACTTGCGAGTAGGATGCTGCAAGATCCATTTGGGAGTTTGCCACAATAACGTTGTAGGCGATAGAAGAAGTGTTCATCTTGACTCCTTATCAGCAAAGGAAGTGTTTGATATTAGAAGTGGAAATGACACTGCTTGACCTGCTTCACAGTGTTTTCTTTAAGAGAAGAGCTGGTTAGAAGGATGGCCAATTTTTCCTCATCGAACATAGTTTGAAATCGTCCTTTCTTTGTTAGCTTCCGTATCAACACACTGTAATTCGAGCGTTCCTAATGAAGTCTAAACCTCTACACGCGAGCTAGTTTTGTCCCGCGTTGCCATGCGGATGAGTCGAATCCGTTCAAGAGTTTCCCATTTCGTATCGAGCACAGGACGAATCGCTGCCTCTTTTGAAGCGTGCAGCAACTACTTGTATGAAGTCACACAACTTACAAAGTTAGAGTTCCACTGCTTTTATTTTAATTGTGCGCAGTTCAAACGCTTTGAATCTGACATGCATCCTCCCCAGTCACCATATTTGCGACGGGTTCAGACACTGTGACAATCACAGCGACGAATGGGAATGCGCCTCTCTGTTCGGCTACTTCAGATGTGACAACGACCGTCTCACACTTTCCGGTCTCTCCGTAAGTTGCTTTCAACTTTCGCGTAATGGATTGGCGTATGCGACACACAATTTCCTGCGATATATCGGTGGAGTCATTGGTGCCGGAAGGGCCAAGGCCCCCCCTGGATTTTGAAAATTTCAGAAAAAAGAGTTGTTTTCTTAGTTTCGAGTAGGAAAAATCAAATTTCACCACTTTTGGCTCCACCCTAGAAAAATTTTTGTAAAAATCCACCAGTGGGCCCTCCCTTTAAAAAATCCATCCGACGCCCATGGGTGGAATTGTGTCTTCTTGTCCTTCGATAGGTTGGAGGAGCGATTTCCAGCCTGCGATTATAACTCACAGCAGTGTTTCTTGAGCAAAGCCGTCGATGAAACGTGCTTCAGCAAGGGTTACATTTCAGCAACCAGCTTGTCGTCGCTCATCACAAAAAATTACAAGCCAGTGGTGCGCATTGAAAAACAACAATACGTGGAATGGCGGATTAGCTGCGTGACATTTATGCATTTGCGTTAATTTAGATTGCGAACAGGTCAACGAGAGCTATTTTAAATTACAGCTTTCAACGGTGCCTGTTGTGATATCACTTTTTTTCTGCAACTTTTGTTAAAGAAATCGGAATGATTTTAACATTTTGCTGCCAAACAAAGCAGTGTTTCATTCAAAACAGCATACAAAATATATTATTTTTATAAATTCATGATTTTTTGTCTAACAGTTACATGAACATCCAAAGAAAATGTATAAAAAAGTAAACATTTAGGGTTTAATGACTCTAATAGAATCGTATGTCTGGATTTTGCTCCCTTCTGCAAAAAGGTCAAGAACCACAGGTGTTAATGATCACTGGTCAACATAAAAATATTTTCGAGTGCTAAAGATTGATTTCTGGGTAATTGCGGGCTGCTGAGTCCGAAAATGACATCCGTTTCTTTGAGTTGGCCCCAGTTTTTGAGATATCGATATTTGTTTTTTGACAAGGGAAAAATCGTTAACTTTAGTTAGTTTAGTTATAGTACCTGCCAAATGTGAACACAAGTATCAGTTACATGCGTATTGGAAATGTCTCTTAAGTGGTATGCATTTCTTATTCGCGACCAGACACTACACTATGTCTAATTTTCATTATAACATCCCATTATTTCATTAATAAAGAACTGAAAACACTCTTTGAGTCTTAATACTTAAGACTCTATTTTCCACAGCACAAGTTACTCAGCTATAGCCTATGTATGGTTTTGTACTGTATGTCATTAGTTTTATGAGTGATTTCCTCAGCTTTTTGCAAGCCGTACACCATCAGACAGTAAACCAGATGATGGGAGTGTAACAGCAGGCTTATCATTCTGATGAGCTGCAGTTTCTTTGCATTGCTCACCACATGTACAAAGTACAGTACTCTCTTCACCTATCATATGACATTATCTCATTCTCACCTATGTTGTTGTAGACAAGATGTTGTTATCAAAGTTTAATAGCTCTGCAGTCAGAGAAAAGTACACCACGCGGCTAGTTTGAACTCATGTTCACACAACTAAAGTTAGGAAAATATGGAGAGTTTTGTAATTCAAGAGATTTTTGTAATTCACGTTCAGTATATTAGTGAAGGTTTGACAATATGCTTAGGGTTTGTCACCGATAGGATGTATTTCCCTGTGACTGAATAGACAACCTCTCGCATTTCCGTTCAGTATTTATTTATGCTTAATCACAAGTTTACATGTGCTTAGTNTGGATACTNTATAATTTGACGTATTGGTTTAGTTGCATTTAAAACAGTTATGAATTCATCATGAAGAATCTGTCGCAATGATCCTAACAAGTTTTGTTACATCTGTGGGGATATATCTTCTAAGACCAAAGGAAATATATCGCTGATTTTGTGATAAAGGTGTATCTTGCGTATTTTCAAGTGAAGGTTGGTAACCAAGAGAAGCCATGGCCTCCTCGTATTGTCTGCAAAAATGTGTATAAATCTTGCCAAAGTGGACTGAAGGTACACTATAAAATCTAAGTTTGGTGTACCGATGGTTTGGAGAGAATCAAAAAGCCTTTTCAATGACGGCTACGTGTGTTCGGCGGACCCAAAGGGATTTAATCGTCAGAAGAAAAGTACTTAGAACTAGCTAGGCTTAGAATCTGCTCGGCGACCTGTGCCTCACTGTGAGGAACAACCGAGTTATTTGCCTGACATATCTATGGAATATGATAAGTTTCATGAAGAGGTAGAAAGCTCTGCAAGTGACAGCGGTGGAAGTGTGTTCGAAAGTACAGTAGTTCAGCAATTTCAGAGCCACTCAAGCTGGAGGAGCTGAGTGATTTTTTCAGGAATCGTAACTTAGTTAAATGAGCAGAAGAAATTTTGACATCCTGGCTCAATGACAAAACCTGCATTGGAACCGGAGCTTCAACAACATTCTGCCATGTGAGAAAACAAAGAATTACTTTCGTATGTTCGCCAACAAGAACTTGTTTACTGCAAAGACATCCATGGGCTTCTGCTGAAAATGCGATTAACCACAATATAGAGCTGCAGAATGGCGCTTATTCATAGACAGCTCGAAAAGAAGTTTAAAATGTGTATTGCTACATAACGGTAACAGATATGCATCTCTTCAAGTGGCCATTCAACAAAACAAAGAGAAGAGCACAACAACATTAAAGCGCAAGCGCAAGTTTCAGGACAATTTCTTCAGGCTTGCAAATTTCAGAACTGAGGATGCGTAATCGTACGTGAAATCGATTTCCTATTAAAAATTTGCTGATCGATTCCTGGCTTAACCCCATCGTGGACAGTACAAGCTTGCCTGCAGATATGTGCGAGTTGGAATCATCGCAAAATGATGCAAGCAGAGCGCAGTCGGCTGATTCCTCGAAAGCATACAGAAAACATAGTGTTTTTA
>JGI24159J19872_10008353_pt1 | contig 13554 bp, 8 predicted proteins | sample Ectturendosymbi4_FD_19872 | JGI IMG/M metagenome (IMG submission 19872) | reverse complement strand
GCAAAAACAAATTCATCTCAATAAAAAGATATGGCTCACACGAAGCCTCTTAGTCGGACAATTTAATAATACCAAACAAGACAAAAGACCCACTAAGTCAGGGGTGCACAACATAGGGCTCAACGTGGCCCGCCAGAGGTTTCAAAATGGCACACAAGCGATTGAGTATAATTCGCGGTTATATAGTAACAATGCGGCTGCTCGTCGAAGCTGTGTAGTTTCTGAGTTATGGGCAACTAGTGTGGTCACTGAGTGATGGACATCTAGATGCAGTAATACGTATTGCTACTTCACCATTAAAACGAAATTTTCTGACTTCGCTTCAACGAAATCGTGTCCAAAGGACCGGTTTTTCCGCATACTAGCCACTTACGTAGGTTTTTGGAAATATAAAAAGTTGTTTATTGTTGTAATAAAGAAGTTCGTTTCTACAATATGAGCAATTCCTTTAACATGGTGTTGCCCGCAACTAGATTTTAAGCAAAAGTTTGGCGCGCATACCCACTCGAGTTGCGCACCTCAGAACTAAGCGGTATACTTGTTCGAGTAACCGCCACCAAAGCTGGCAGGCTGGGTTCGATTCCCGCTCGGATCGTACCGAAGACTTGGGCACTTGCGGCCTGCCCAGCTTCGTGCTTGAAGGTAAACTTCACGCGACTGTAACTTCCAAGAAATTAAAGACCATCTACGTTGTCAAAGATTGGCTGGGCATGTTGCATTACAGCAGCAGTAAAATAATTTTTTTCGTAATGAACAATTTACGGAGTCCTTAAGACGCTCTTTATGCCACGATTTCTATGCTTGAGCTGGCGATGACAAGTGCAAGACTGTTTGACGACATCAGAGACAGAAACAATCTGCGCTGTCACGGTTCGGTGACTATAAGGGTGTCACGAGAATCAGAATGGCATCCAGTATTGCAAACACTGAAATGCTGTCACAATTCAAGGCCAGTAAGCGTTTTTGAAAACCACTTGAACTGAGCGCAGTTTCGACGTATGTTGGAGAAATTATAAGCAGAAATTGGTGGTTTGTGCTCCCTGATGAGAAGTGTACCAGTTTTGCAGCTGACGATATTCCCTTGCGACCAAACAAAAATCAAAAGGACCCCTTGACAAATCGCTATTTTGCGGATTTACAATGTGAAATATACTGAATTAGTAAAGTTGTGTTTTACAGTCCATTCGTCTCAGCACAACAATTTTCCGCAACAGTCTAGCTCAGCTCATGGTGATAAAACCTCGAACAGAATCGCTTCACGCGTGGCCGGAGATCGAAGTCTTTGGTGTCAGTTTGGGAGATCCGGGTTTACGTTGGGTTGTCGATACAGTCTTATTGCGATGGAGAAGATATTCGAAACACGCCTACTGCCAATCCACAAAGCCTTGTTCGTGGAAGCTGTAACACTGGCCTGCACAACCTTATCTAACGTACTATAGTGAGAGGTTTGCTGGTGTAACAGATAAAATTAGTCCGGTTACACGGGGTTGCGAAATCAAGAGTCGCAAGCGCTGTACAAGGCATAAAAATGAAATCATCTGCTCTGTTCGCCCAGAAAAGGGCACCTGGCCACGACACTACATTCGCAGTCGCCCTACGCTCCCAGGTTGAACAACAAATAGAGTTGTCCTGATAACCTCCTGTCACAAACATTGACATTTCGGTATGACATGCGCGACTATTGTTACATACGATCCGATCCAACCAAAGCGAAGGCGGCAATTTTATTCAGGAAAAGTGGTCTTAAGCACGCATTGCTTTCACATTGTCAAAGCACTGCTTGGCAGTAGCGGGATGCGGTTGCGGAAGTCAATCATTGGGTCGTTGTCTTTCAATAATGACATTGGTTCCGGGCATGAAAATGTCAGCCAATACTAAGAGTCGTTGGTAGTTCAAAGAACACTGAAACAAACCGGACTAAACACTTGTCACAATCACGTTATAGCTGAAGGTGGTCCTTGGGGGGTCGACACAGGCCATCGACATCGACCACCGCATAAAAAAAGCTGCCGATTATCGGCCTGTTAAAACTGATTAAAAAAAATTCTGCGCAGCATCAAACGTTCGATCGATGGATTCGCAGCGAAGCCACATTGAAAATTAACGCACGCACATATTGAGAGGCGTAGCATTACGGCGCTATAAACACAAGGCAAAAAGTGCGGCCGACAAAGGAGCTCGCCGCACTCGCGCACCCGTTTCGAAAGCAGCGCACCTCGTACAAGGCGAGGTAGTCTTTCGGGCCTTTCAGCATGCCGGGATGGTAGGTGACCACCACTTCGCCGTCGCCGCTCTTGCGCCATAGACGCTCGATCGAGAGCTCGACCAGGACTTCGGGCTTGCCGCGGACCTGCAATGGTAGGGGGGGGGCGGAAGTGACGTGTTTGCCGCAAGGATTCGAACTGCTCAGGTGGCAGTTCTTCGGACTCTCGGCGGAAGTGCGTTGAAAAGCAACATGAAAGCGGAGGGGGAATCAAACGAAGCGCGCAATTACTGTGACCGGAGAGCTTCACGCAAGCAGCGCGGATTTCTTCGTCGGAGCTGCGAAGCGGGACCGCGTTTAGATCAGTGATTTTCAACCTTCTTTGCACCGCGACCCATTATAGCAACCCACTGTACCCCAACGGCCCCCATCTAAAACTCGAATAAAGCAAATCTAATACAGCTGTGTACATAAAATATCTACTCACGACCCCTCCAGCAATGGTTCACGACCTCTGAGGGTCGCGTCCCCCAGGTTGAAAATCACTGGTTCAGACCGTTAACTGAATGCGTGCAATCGACGTATCCTGCGGGCAACAACTACTCTGCCAATAACAGACTCACAACAAATTCGACTCATATAGAGTCTAACTTTCACAATGCGATAGACAGCGCTGCGCGCTCAAGTGCAGTCGCTGAAAGGCATAACGGCTGAAAAAACGAACAAATCGGTTGCTGGAAGTGCAGCCCTGACAGTTTATGAGAGAGAGTGGTTTTCTACACGCGTACATCGCGAAACACAACACACGAAAAAATTGACCAAAGGCGTTTGAACTCATCACGGCGTCCAAGCCGGGGCATCACACGAACACAGCCGTGCAGACGTGAACAAAACAAAACACGTCAGGCTTAAATACCTGCACAGTATGTTTGGCGCAGACCGGCTTGTGGTCGCTCGTCTTCCACTTCGGCTGCGAGTGATAGGAGCCCTCGATCAGCTCCACGTACTCGCCGGGAGCTGAGAGCGTTTGTCGGCCGGTCACTGCAAGACGTGAGGGGTGACGCCCGTTGGTAACATTCTCGAAGTGTTTTCGAGAAATAAACTTACGATATAACCTGAACGGATACGAATTGGTTCTTTTCACTATTTGCCCTAAGGGGGAAGGGGGACGACGACGAAACATTAAATAGTAAGTTTGCTTCGCGAAGAGCCAGGTGTTCGATGTTGGTTTAGGGCGGGTTTGCTCGCATCGGGCGAAGTCACGTGACCTGAGCGTCGTTTAAGAAAACACCAGCGGGAGCAAGGCACTTCAGACTGATGACGTTCGCACGAAAGCGTGAACGCACGTTACGGGGTATGGCGCAATTTCACTTCGATGAAAGGTCACTGCAAGTTCAGTCGCCAGAACTAATGCAATTATCGAAGTGGTATAGGAGTAGCCGGGGTGGAGGGGCAAAGGGGCCATGACGCCCCAAATTTTTAGCATATCTTGTTGTTTGCGTTGCGAGAGGTGGTGCACCAAGCCAGATACTGGTGGTGCTCGTTTCAAAGTCAAAATATTTGGCCCTTTTTGGGCTGGCTGCGCCACTGGGAAGTGGACGTGTCGGTGGTGGACAAAGTGCACTGTCCGAACAGTCCTGACAGTCAACTCGCGAGTTCAATGCGGTCGGTGGTTGGAGAAACACGTCAACACAACGCTGCCAAGTAATCAGCGTTCGCATTTGAGTTCCTGCCTCAACGAGGATGTCTCTTTTTGCGATTTTCAACAGTCTCGGACCGGCGAGTTGAAGCGATCGGCTGACAGGTCTTCGCGATGCGGATTTTCTCAGATGAACTCACTAGCCTCAACAACAGATCACCCGTTAGCCACAACAACGTTTTTAAGATGAAAAAACAGGCGCATGTTTACACGTTTACACAAAAAAACGTTTTTTTTTTAGATGAAAAAAGAAGAGGATGTAGGCTGCGATAATCACAGATTTTCGGCGACGTGTCAATTCAGTCCACTACAACGTATGATCGACATGCTGTGAAGAAAGCAATGCAGTTCTGAAGCGCTCGCGTCCACAATGCACCAAGCAAACGGGTTAAACAAGCGTTTATCTACGACTAAACATTTCGATCACCTGGCATACAACAGTGAGCTACTGTATTATTTATTCCCCTTTCACACTTTTTCAATAAAATTTTTAGGTAAAATCCATCAGACGCAGAAGCACCTTATGCTTGTGAAAACCAGAGCTGGAAACTTATGTTTGAAAGACGTCACGTTTTCTTTTTTTAATCACTTTACATAACTTTCAACAATTGCGTACAAGCTGAGCAGGAAACTGTGACGTAGCAAAGCCGGCTCTACCAATCAGCGCCTTCAGAAAGGACTAAGCGGGGTACGCTGTAGACTGTAAATTTATTTTTCTTTGTTTTGATCTGCGGCAGCAGCATTGTGACAACACAATGGCAAGACTGTGCGACGAACCAACGGAAGGACATAAGAATTTCTGCCCCCCGGAAAAATTTCATATCACATACATACGTCACAACGAGAAAATAGGTACGGTTGGGAAATTTTAAGTCTGACGACCAAAGGCTGAAAAGACTCAGGTAATGATGCAATACTCAGATGCTTTATACCAACTTCGAGAAATAGCTGGGAGGCATTGGTACAGGCGGCTTACAACGAATGATTCTCTGTAAGTAGCGCTAACACAAATTATTAGGTTCTACAAAATTGACTGTCACAAGTAAAAAAAATCTACCCAAACAACGAGCCCGGTAAAGGCACAATCAAAACACAACTGCATCTAACTCTTGCAGATGGGATGTGGCAGGAACAGCCTATTAATCGGTCAACTATTGACAATCTGGAGCAGGCTTCAGCCAGAGGGAAGCAAAAGGACCTAATGAAGTATGCTTTCATCGTTTCCAGCGGTTTCCTTCTCAAGCGAGACGCAAGAGCATTTATGAGTGCGAAAGCAGAAGGAATCAACTTTAGTCAAACATTGCTTGACCAAAGTCTCCCGCCAATTTCGAAACTGTGCTCAATTTCGTTTGCATCAAACAATTCAAATTGCATTAGCGACATTTTGATGCTGGTTCGTAATTTCTCACAAATTTCGCGACCCTGTGGCCCATCAAAAACGACAGAAAGATTAAAGTCTTGCAGAATGTCTCGCGTTTTTCAAGTTTGCGTAACTACAACTGTTTGGCTCGGGTGCGCTTCGCCAGTCTTTGAAACGGAAAACAACAGAACCTGATCTTCCATTGAACCAGTCAATTTGTAATGAAAATTAATGCCGCATACGAGACCCAGCAGATGAACAGACAATGCTTGGGTTTCAGTGGTTTCAAATTCCCGATCAGTCAGATATTTCTGAATGCCAAACCGATTTCCGCGCAACTGCCGATAACATTGACAAACATTACCTTCTTCAAGATTTCGCACGTCCGGGTGAACACGATACAAGATTCGGTCGGTCCAGGCCGGTTTACGCTGCTTTTCGCTGGTATCGTACACGTCCGTTCCTGGATCAAACTGCGCGGGCAAAACTGCTGATTAATACCGAAAGCGCAGAGCGTCAGAAAAAGGAATAAAGAATTAAAAAATGTAACACCAAAACAAACACGCATTTGCTAAGACTGCATTACGATAGTTGGGATAGGTAATAGCACTGTTGTATCTTACATGTAACGAGCCCTTGTAACGAGCAGTACACAAGTGTTAATGATAAGCGGCATGTTTGTTTAGGCTAGGGGTGGACAAACTTTTTGACGCGAGGGACGAAATTGCGACTGCCTGGCCACTGAAGGGCCGGATACAGTGCGATTTTACGTGTTATATGCAAAAATAGGTTGTTAAAATGTATTGTAGTACAGTAATAACAACAAAATCACTGTTATGTTTACACTTTCAGCCAATGCTGTTGCACTGCTCTACACTATCGGAAACGTGGTGCTTGAAAAAAATGTGCAAGGTATTTGACGGGCCGGATACGGGCCGCGGGCCGTAATTTAGGCACCCCTGGTTTGGTCTATCAATCAGCAGCTGGGCTTGAAGACGTCATAACTCCCGCACCCAATTTACTCAAGCACGAAACATCGCTGTCCACGCCTTTTTCTTTTTCAAGCAACATACGACAAGTTCAAAACACATCGTGCCGAACCATTAACAGAACAAAACAGTTGCCTCGAGTTAAAAAAAACGTTGCGTTTGATCCTTTTCAGGGTCATCGCTTGTGCATCACTTGTTTTGCAGAGTCAGACGACTCCGACTGTTCCAGTTAATTCGCTAGGCGAATAAACAACACGAGACAATACGATTTCCAAGACAAACGCACAAGTAGAACGACTATCAAAAAGCAACATCGCTCCTGCCGCCTTACGACTGCACGCGAACTTCACCCGGTGGCACTCCACCGGGAAAAAGAGATTTTGCCGACGTACCTTGTACGTAGGAGCGAAGGTGATGTTACCCTCGGTGAATTGGGCGAGCACAGAGTTGCTCTTCTGGTAACGCTTAAGCTGCACGACAAAAAAAAATTTGCTGCAAAAGCCAGCTGTCTCGAGTTGGTTGTTGTTGTCAATGAAAATTATATGAGATCTTCAGCAATGTACTAGATCTTTTGCGTTGCACTGGCGCGCACACGCCGCATCACGCTTCAACGAGTGTCGATGCGTGACGCAGCAGGGCTATAAAAATATTATTTCGCCGAGGTGCGAAAACAATGATAAATGGCCAACGGTCCGGGTTGACCTGCTTCATCGCAAACCACAGAAGGGCTTCGTGCAATGAAAAGCAACGCCGTCAAGTGGGTTGACCTGCTGAGAAACGCAGCTTCTCAAACATAACGCTGCTTTCACTTCGGCAGCACGAACACACTGCCGTTGATAGAGACTCGTCGCAGCGGGGTTGCCACACATATTCAAAAACCATTTTCCATACTTTTTCAATACTAAATTAAAAGATTTGAATACCATCATTTAGCTTCACTTTTCGAAAATTTTACTCACGGAACACGATGCAAAAACATTTGCAGAACGGTCATCACCGGTAAAGAACAAAATTTGAATAAATAAATGGCTAAATTAGGAATTTTCATACTTTTAAATACTTTTTGTATAATTTGGCCAAATTCAATACATTCCCAAGGCCTTGAAAACCTATTTCACAATTCAATACAATACCATGTCGGAACCCTGTCGCAAAGTGTGCACACCTGTGGCCGGACAGTCAAGACCAAGCGCTAAGCCACGAGATCACAGACCAACTGTTAGTTCCTCTTCCCGAAGTCAGGTCCCGGGTTGGAATGTAAGAAACAGCGCCTCACGCCGAAAGCGAAAGTAGAGTTTTGGGATCGGTGCGGCAACGCTAAAACGACGCTGAGAAATTCGAGTGAACGCATTATGTAAAGCAGGGTCTCCAAACTACGGCCCGCTGGCCAAATCCGGCCCGCGAAGCCACTTTGTGAATAATGAAAAAAGAATGAATTTCCGAAAAATTTCTTGATTTGCTAGAATGTAAGATATCCCGAAACAATCACATCACGTAAGATGTCCGGCCCTCGAAATGCTGTGCAATTGCTTACGTGACCTCTCTGAGAAAAAAGCTTGGAGGCCCCTGCAGTAAAGCAAAAACAACTCTGTCAACATGAGATGCAGTAAGTCAGAAACGTTTGTGAAGTCCAGTCTAGTTTTTGCGCAATTCCACGCTCTGTAACCGACCTGATCCTTCTGCAGCAAAGTGGTGTACGCTTTGTCTCTAACGGATTGAATGACACTTTCACGAGAAAAGTCGTCGATCCTGAAATTGGTGTCGCCGAACCAGAAGGTGGCGCTGCAAAACAAAACTTCCGGTGTCGTTGCCATGACAACAGCAACAAAAAACTTAATAAGTGTGCACATTGCGCGCATTAACATCGACGAATTCTTGGAATTTGCAGCGCGTAAAACGCGAATCTAACATAGAATCGCGTTTGTTTTTGTTGAAACGTCACTGTATACTTAAAAGTTCGATTTGCTTACCTGTTTATGCAGTGACCTCTTCCTTTGTAAAGCGGTTCGCTGGGGTTGCATTCTTTTCAATTACATTTTCTTAGCTGTTAGCTCAAGCGTTTGTGGGTTTCGTTTAATTCTATTTTAAGGCATATTTCGTGTACTACGCAGAGCTGACGATGCCTACTCAGTATGGGACATATATACTCTCATAAGATCATAGTATCCGATTCTCGGCAGTGAAACGATTCGCTGCGATAGCAAGGAATCATAGCTTACAGATCGATAAGTAATGCTACAGAAACGGAATTTTGATTGGTTGGAGGCTGAGGGCGTAGGTGGCTCAGATATTCACCAGCTGATGGTGTTTAGTGTTTCCAATACAGGTATATGTCAACAGACCGCATAAAATAAAAGCACCGAAAAAAACAGCAAAAAACGTTTCGGTCAAACATTCGTCACGTTCAAGGCAGAGACTGGATGTTTCTCAGGCGAACAAAATCGGTTCCTAGAACGAGTCTCGACAAAGAACGGCAAAAATACAGTCACGTGGAAATCAACCGCCCCAGAGCAAACTTGACTGAAGAACGTGGCTTATCTCGTTTCGGAATGGGATGCGAAACCACGCGGCTGTGCAGTGAAACAACAATCATGCGTTAAAGTATGTAGCGCACTCCTAGCACACCGCGTCTCTGCGTGAGCGTAGCACGTCGAAACGAAAACCATCACCCATCCGTGACTCGCCTCTGTTTCAGAATTTTTCGAGATTTTTGAAAAAGAAATAAATGAATTTCGCAATGTTGACTGTCTTAAACATGTCTATAATATGAAGGAGCCTTTGTAACAACATTGTATTGGCATACTGCCAACAGCACAGCTCGCATTCTGAATTATCGACTCATTGACAAACAAAGAAATGATCAAAACCGTTGAACACAGCCTTTCACTTATTTAACCATGAAAGCAACAAAAAATTTGAGGAAAACTGGCATTTTTAGAGACGAATCGATGAAGTACTTGGAGCAACCATTGCAAACCTGTGAAGACATTTTGTAATCGACAAAACCCGCGTTAACAAAAACGTTACTCTGCTGTTAATGAAAAGCTCCTGCATCTATCAATTCAATGCTTTCCTTCGCAACTGAAACCTACTCGCGAACTAACGACGGACCAAAACAGCTCGTCTTGCCATGCGAAAAAAAGCAATTTAAGTTGCAGTGAAGCAGGCGAAAATTCAAAAAGATGGCAGCCGGGTGGACAGAGCGCAACAAGGTTTCCAAGACGGTCGAAATCGGAAAATTCAACTAACTCGTGACTTAGAATCGTTGCGGTATCGTCGAAGTCGACGCCGTCAATGATTTCCATAAAATCGTCGACTCTTTCGTTCGCGTCGGTTAAATGCGCCGACAAGTGAGTGTTCAGAAAGCACAAGCTTTCGCCGTAGAACCAGGCGGCAAAAACGACTCCGCCCTTGTTGCCCTGTGAACGAAAATACACTAGGGCAGGTAACGGCACGACGGATCCGTCACCAGCCGAACACAGCGACTGCAGAACATTCAAGCACTGACCCAATTTCCGCGAAAACCGGTCCTTTCATAACTGGTTTTGACGAATCGCACAAAAGGAAGATGTAAGATTTTTGCAAACACAGACAGAGACATGCCCTGCAAACGAACATTTTCGATCTGCAAGAAAAAGCAATGCAAAAAAACTTTTAAGCGGTGCTGAAATTGCATGAAGTTTGTGGGTCGCACTTCATGCTACACGCACTTAAAATAGACTGTACGTTTTTATCAGTTTTAGGTAGTTGAAATACACTAAAGGAATACAGTATTTCAGCATTCATCAACCCAGCAATTTCACAGATTACAACATAGCTACTACGGCAATCTGACAGTAACTTGTAATGCTGTGCTTCGCAGTCGATATGCCACACAATCTTGAAATTTTGAGTTTGCCAGTAACTGTTAAGTCTTTGAGTTTGTTATTCACTGTGCACTTGTGTTCTTAACAGTAGTCCTAATCCAACAAACTCCAAAAACGCCATGCAGAGTGTGATGATCTTGCAGGTTACCATGGTAACAAACTGGCAAAATAAAAGCGTAAGAGCAGTTGCTCAAAACCCATTGTTACAAGTCCAGTGAGCAGCAAAGGGCAAGGACAACTCAAAAAGTATCATCTAATTCTAGTCAATGAGAATGATCACTGCAGCCCCACAGTGAACTTTTCCTTAACATCCTCCAGCAATACTGATGTTTCCATTAAGAGTCATTAAAAGTTTTCATAACTGCTATCTAAGAGTTAATGAAAGTAGATGCAAGGCAAAACAAAAACATGTTTAATGCACCCATATTACCAAGAAAAAAGCAAAAGTTACATTTTATTATAAAAACTGGACAAAAATTTGGATGCAGATCACCTTGAAAACATATGACAACTCATAACGTCATTAGTGAAGTTTATTATGATAAATGATAAAACTAGGAACTGACATACCAAATAATAACCTTTATTTGCAAATACTTTCATCATCGATTTGGCCCAGTTGTCATAACCAACCAAACTTCTTGCTGTTTCCACAGCTCCAGTCGATATTTCCTGTAGCCTGAAAAAACATACATTCAACAGCACCTGGGATGACCATGAAATCAACAACACCATAACATTGGCTTATAGCAAACACATTGAACTTGCAGTCAGAGACTGAATTTTTGAGCTTTGAACTCCAATAAAATCCAGAACAGGCCTACAAAAGTATGAGCAAATAAGCACAATTTGAGTGAAAAAAAAAATGGTAAAGTTTTTGTCCACACTTAAAACTACAACTGTACAACAAATATTCAAAGCATGACCATGATCGTGCTAAGATTGGTAACAACAGAGCATTTTGAATGGGTGGAAGTTATGAGTTCTAAGTGAATGTCCGCCAGTATACTTCTAAATACATTTCAGCTTAAACATCAAAAATATTCTTGTAACAATAGAAGTCTGAATTCCCAGCTGTCATAGTTACCTTTAGTTGTCATGTGGTGTGTGGTTTCAACACAACCTTGCTGTGTAACAGAAAGTTTTGGAATGGTTGTATTTCTGCTACTTTGGCTTGGCTTGGCTTGTTTACAGCCTGTGATTAGTCACAACCACGCAGAGACCCAACACATGGCTATGTGAATGTAATTTCCAACAACTGTATGTCATAAGTAGGGCAAGTTTTTTCAATAAACTCAATTTTTTGGTAGTACACTTGAATGGCGTGATTTTTTGCAGTAACTCTGGATAGAAAGAGTAAGTTTCAGATTCTTAGTTTGATAGGTCAATAAAAAGTCAATGTTTTACCATTGGGGCAATAAAGTCAATTTTTTATAATTATCACTTATTGGTCAAAATTTCTTTTTAGTATTGGTGAGAAAAAGTGATAATTTTGATATGTCTGATAAAGCATACACATTAAATTTGTTTTGCAATGTCTGCCAATTTTTGCACGGTAGTACTGATTACCATTCCCAGCGCAATCAAATGATTGTGGTGCAATAGTCAAAGTCAGACGAAATTATATGTGAGTGTGTTGCAATCGAGTAGTTGTGAGTCTGGTGACAATTAGGAGGTGCAACATTGTTCAAGTGTATATTTCTTAGGCAAAATCGTATGCAGTATAGCGCAGACGGAGAGGCATCTACGTTGTTAGTTTAACGTACCTTTTTATTATTTAAGCTGTTCAGGTACAGAAAGTTGAAGGGTCTGGTGTTTTGGTAACTTAAGCAAAAGTTAGCTTGCAAACAACTGGTTTAGCTAGTCAACTTCTCAAAATCAAAGACCAATATGAAAGTCAAGTTAAGCTTCTACAAACGAAGGGAAGTGCCAAATACACCATCAAAGAAGCAGTGCAAGCAACCCAGAACTTGACTTCAGAGAAGACACTTGCAACATCAAACAATACACTAAAAACAATGACATTTCTAAGATAATAAACAAGGAAAGACAGGATAATTCACCAGCTGTTTACAGTTTACTTCAAAATTCTCAGCCCACAACTGCGTCTGTAGAGAGAAGCTTTTCCATGCTGAAAAAAGTGTTGGCCAAGAACAGAAACTTTAAGGTCGAAAATGTACAACATTACATGATTTTACACTTTAATTCGTCCACCTGGTGATTGCCTTGCAGTGTTAAAGCGCAAGACTTAGACTTCTTGCGCAATAGCACATATATTTGTGTCGTAAGTTGTGTTGAGAATGTGTGTTTTCATTTAATAAATGTTTGTTTGAATACAAAGTCTCAAGAATGATCATTTATTCAGTCTAAATTTTGTTAGGTCAATAAAGTCAATTTTTTGAACTTTTTAAGTCAATTTTTTTAGTTTTAAGGTCAATAAAAACTTGCCCTAGTTATAACACTTACATATTCCATAGCCTACTTGTAAATGTCACAATATTACACTGTCATTTATCTTTAATGTACAGTGCCGGCAAAAAAAATCTTTACACTGACTGAATATTTTTACAAAGAATTCAAACGAAAAGATTTTACAATTTACGTCTTTTATTCCAAATTTAATCAGTATTTTGTCATCTCGCCCTTTGAATTGATGACCATTTGAAGCCTTTTGGGCATGGAATCAGCAAGGGAGGCGAAGTACGTGGAGTCCAGGGTTACCCAGAGTTTTTTTAGCTCTTCCTGCAGATCATTGATATTGCTTAGTTTCCTCTCTTGGACTTTGTTTTTTAAATAATTCCAGGCATTTTCAATTGGATTGAGGTCTGGCGAGTTTCGAGGCCACTCTAAAACATTGATGTTATTGTCATCAAGAAATTTTGTCACGATCTTCGACTTGTGTGCTGGGGCACCATCATGCATGAAATGGTCACTGATGAATCCTCCAGAATGCGAGAAGATGTTCTTTTAAAACATTGATATAATTGCTTCCTCTCATTGTTACAATTTTGGGAAGGAAGTACAAACTTGCCTGGCCCAGATTTCCACTAAAAGCACCCCACACCATTACACTGCCAGGATGTTTAACGGTTTTAACCGTAAACTTTGGGTCATACCGTGATGCAGTACTCAGACGACGCACCATATTTGTGACTCCCCTTACCAGTTTAAAAGTGCTTTCATCACTAAACATCACCTTTCTCCACTCTGCAGCTGTCCAACATCGATATTTATTGCAAAAGTTTAGCCTTTTCTTCTTCATTGCTGCAGTGAGCACGGGCTTCTTGGCTGCACAGCAACATGGTAGCTTAAGATCCTTCTGCAGTCGATGACGACTTGTCCTGGTTGAAACGTTGTGGAGAAGCTCAGAGTGCTTGCTTTTTAATTCAACGGCGGTTATAGATGGATATGATGTTACTTCACGCTTCAAAAGCTTA
>JGI24159J19872_10008351_pt1 | contig 13557 bp, 5 predicted proteins | sample Ectturendosymbi4_FD_19872 | JGI IMG/M metagenome (IMG submission 19872) | reverse complement strand
TTTGACATTCAGAGCACTGGGCAGAAATCACATTGCGTCAACACCAGGTGACGGCCATCGCGATGCTTTGTTTTAATTAAACAGTTGGATTCCCCTGGTCCACACCAGTTCAAAGCTGCCTGTTTGACGCCGGCTGAAACGCACCACAAGGGAACATGTAGCTGCAGCAGTCCACGAGCAGATGCCCACACAGGTCCAGGCTCAAGCTGCCTGGAAGCAGCGTTTGCCCAGTCTGGTACAGCCCCGACGCCTGCTTCGTATCTCAGCCTGACCGAAGTTACGGATCTAGTTTAGATATATTTATATTTGTCATTTTCCTAACCATGAAAATAATAATTTCCATTGTGAAATCTGAAATATAATGTCATTCACAATATCCTTAGTAGTAGCGTGTTCTTTTTTCTCAATTGTTACTACTGATTATAATCCTTTTGTAGACTAGTTGATTTTTTCATAATTGCTTTCATTTTAAAACCCTGAGTTGCATGATCCAGAGATCTTATCTGATTTGATAGAAACATAGATCTTGTTTCACATACACAATTATATAGTTATTTTTGCTTCAAATTCACCCATATGGTATTGTCTGATGTACACATCAGATGGCATTATTTTTATCAAACAATCAGTTGTGTTGTCAAGACTGTAACCTTTGAGACCAAGGCCTTGTTAAATTTCAAGACCAAGACTTCATCGAAAATTCCAAGACAAAAATTCCAAGACTGAGACATGACCATCGAGACCGATATTTGATACTTCAAAATTGTGCATTTTGCTAAAATTATTTAAAAAATGTCATTACCACTTCTAAGTTGAATTTTTTTGAATTTCTGGCTTTGTTTCTTACCTGCAAATACAACAGAGAATTACTTTGAATTACAGAAAACTTTTTTAATTACAGAAGTTTTACTAAGCCATATCTTTGCAATTTTCAAAGTCTCAAGACAATAAGCTTTTGCTCATACTTAAAGGCCACAAAGATAGCGGCAAGTAAATCAGTCACAGTTTATTGACAGGGAAACTAGTTTCGTGTTTTCCAACGCATCATCAGTCCTGAAAAAGTAAGACAAATCTCACAGGTGAAATGTTGGCACTTGAAAAAAGTAAAGAAAAACACACGAACTGTGGCTAGTTACAGCCACATTACTAAAATTTTTTTGAAACTAAAAGGCTGACCTTCCCAGAGTCTCATAAACCAGTCACTGCCAAGAAAATCTGCGTTTGGCAGCGGTCTAACAGACACTTTTCCTCTGGAGATAACACATGTCCCCGATGACGAATGCCAGAGAAGCCATGCGATAAACAAAGCGTAACAGTTCACGAAAAATCAAGAAAGGCTGAGCCTTTCAACGTACATTGGAAGCGTGCAATAAGCTAATTTTTAGTTATTCCTTGTTCCAAACACAACTTTGATGGTGGGACAGTTCGTCAATTCTTGGAGAATTGATCACTGCACATAATTCAACCAAGTTGTCAAATCAACAAAGTTGTTGTTTATTGACTTAAAAATGTACCATCTGTTTGTGGTCCAACATTTTTTCATGGTTGACCTTATGCTTGACATGGATGGCACAAACAACTCAACAGCAAGGAAATTCTTCCCAACAACAACCTCACATAGTATACAAGGTCAAAGAGCAGTAATCTATATTAATTTTGTGTCCATAGATGTAGCAGCATTAGTAGAGCTAATTTCCTCATCTCTTCATTATCTTTGTTATACATCTTCAAGAGATATAGTATTAGCCACAAGCTGATTTTAGCCATGGTAATTTCAATAGTGCAAATAAGGTGGCTGTGTTAGTATACAGCAGACATCATCTTTTTGTGGCCAAAACAAATGAACATAATCCATTAGGATGCAAAAATTGTATTGAAGCATTTACTTGTTCTTGGTCATTGTCTTGCACTATGCCAGTGTACTATGTTTTGCCATACACAGCTGAAACGTAATTTCCTTTTAAACATATGGGTTTGGGTTGATAATTAGTTGATAATTAGTTGCACTACTAAAGAATAAGAGCTAATGAGACTAATTTGTATTGGACAAAGTGGATGAAAATAGTGGAAGTTTTGTGTACCCTTGATAGCATGAGATTGGTGAAATCAAAGTTGCATTGCCTCATGCTGCTTGGCAAATGGTTTCACTTGAAAAGCTAACAAAATACTTTGATGCAGTGTGCCAACATATCTGTTACTGTTAGAATTCAATGTGTGTGGACAGTCTATACTTTCTGCTGCAGTTGATAATGTCACATTGCCATGAATGCCATTGCATGGTGATTTGCATGACTTCTTGCAAAAAATTACTAAGAAGCCAAAATCTGCTTTGAATGTTAACAGAATGCAAAAGCTTTTGCAATTTTAATGTTGAGCTGCACATCTATCTATAAAATATTCAACTTTCTTCAGATTAGGAATTATTTTCTAAACTGATAACAATAAAACATAGGCACATGTTGAAGATCACCTGATATGAAGCGTAGACTTTGATAGCATAGCACATGGCCTTTTTTGAAATATCAAACAACTGGGTGTATGGTGCAGATCCTGTGTCCAGTGATACCCTTGGGCAGTGGTGCATGTAGCTAGGCGGAAAGGGGTCTGTTATAGAAGGGCAGCATTTGATGATACTTTTAAGAATAAAACCAAATTTTCTACGTAGGTGTCCTAAGACCTAATCAAACTTGGTTAGTAGCCTAGCACAACTAGCTATTTAGATAGTGGTACTGGTAGAGCTCAAATAATAAGGTCTTATTTGGCCAACACCAATTCTTTTGTTTTTCATTGCCGATAAGTGATGGCGATATTACCAATGTTTTTACATTTCTCAAACCACAGCTGAAAGACAAAGCAGTGTATTTTTTTCTTCAGTATGTTAGCCACAAAAACAAATGGAATTATTACATGAGTTTATACTTGTGAAATCACTGCTGTAAAGGAGTATACTTGCAAAATCGCTGCTGAGAAGGATAATTGAGTGTCACTGCTCTGATAATTTTGAATCATGATGTAAAAGTGAATTATAAGAAATCATATAACACTTGTACAATGTACAGTGTTGCTTTGTTCATTACGACAGTATCATCAACTGTTCGTTACGATAAAGCTGTTTTTGAAATACAATATGATGACAATTTCTGAGGCTAGCTGTTGTACCTTTCAATATAAGAAATTCATCATAAAAATATAGCATTGTTGCGATCGGAAATCCCAAGCAGCATGTGCGCAAAGCTTCGCACTGTGGCGGATCTCTATTATTATTGCTTGCTCGCGCCATGCATATGTATTTTTGTTCTTCGCGCACATCCCGTTCATGGTGAATCACACAATCAATGCAACGCCACCGGAGAGGTTGCAACAGCATCAGCAGAAATGAACCCGCTTTGCTTGATGTGACATCAAAGCAGGCCTAAATCTTATTTAGTCCTATTACAACCTAGTAGGAGTAAACAGCAGATTTAAATTTGGGCCCAAACTGCAAAACCAAATGATTTCGATTTGATGCTGTGTTCTGCCATGAAGTAAAATATTACATAACTGCTCTCTGCATGTGTCTGGCAGTGTATAATCTTCTGATTGATTTGCTTGCATTGGAGCTGGGACTGCCAGAGCAGCAGATTCCACATCACGTGCATTCGACCCAGTATCAACATAGATAGTTTCATGTCATTCTGCTAGCGCTGTTTTGACAAGGCAGCCACGTTGTTGCTTTGTAATAATCGTATTCAACAAGTATTCCCAACCTTGGGTACATGTCTATCTGAAGGGGTACAAGGTTAGCAATTGAAGGGAAACATATTTATATATTATTTGTTTTGAAATGTTTGTGCAAATATGAGTGAATATTATTTTCAAAAATCTATGCTTGCTGTTAAATATATCTATGATTAGTCATGATAAAATGATTTGTCATAAGAAATTTTAGGGGTACGTGCTCATCTGTCGATATTCTGAAGAGTGCATGGTCAGAGAATGGTTGGGAACTCCTGGTATACAATGTTAAAAGGGAAATGCTCTTGCCTGTTCCAAACCACCTGCATGAGAGACCTACAGTGGCAGAGTTCGTATTTGATCAGTGTTAATGCTGAGTACCCACAGTACAAAGTGCCTGTCATGGCAGCCCCCTGTATGCGCCCCTGCCCTTGGACCTCATTTTGTAATTGAAAAGTATAGTTTTCAAGTTACTGTGTGATTGTTACAGTCATAGTAGTACCCTTGCATCATAGTTGCAACACTTATGTAAGGACTGAAAGTAATAACTGTGATGTCATGGATTGACTACAAAAGTGCCCTTCTTTAATTTTTTCTTGTTTAATCTCTTTATATTCTGGTGGCACGATCTTGTATGTTACCTCTTGGAAGTTCTGATTTTATATAAAATCATTTTATTATTTTTGCATTTTGGTTAGTACCTAATAGATAGGACACCACTTCAGAAAAAAATTAATGAAACCAAGTTAGTAAAATATATTTTTGTCTGTTCGTTATATTGGGAATGACTATGATCAAACTTTTGAAAAACTGTTTTATTTTCAACATACTATCAGAAACATGTATCATGTCAAACAAATAAATAGAAGTTGAGAATAGAAATCATTATTGCAGCTTACTCTAGTGTGTATATTAATTGAGCCAAAATCCCCTTAGTTATTTTAAATGGTAAAAAATATAACAAATAGGTAAATCAGCAAAGGTTTCCTGAAACTAAAAAATTCTTCTGTTCCAGGGGCATAACTATGTGGTCTGTTAAATTTGCATGCCAAGGCCATTTAACAACTGTGATGGTGTCACATTCGAGAGCAGCATGGTACACATAGAATTTCAAGAAGGTAGCTAGTGGCATCACAGAGCGGCTCGCCTAATTCCAGAAAATGCAGACACATACAGTAGGATCGACCCCAGGGCAACAGTGTCACTAGGGCTCATCACAAACTTACTGTATACTGACTGAATGCAAACGTTCGAGGCTTGCGCCACTGAAATTTCCTTTTGCTCTCCTTCTGGCTGACATGAGTGGCCGGTTAGCTCTTTTGGTAAAGAGCTGGCCTCACAATTGTGAGGCAGGAGTTTGTTCCCCCTCGCCGGTTGTTCCCCTGAGGAAGGAACTTAGCACTCAGCTCATGGGCCAATGCTGCTGCTGCCTGCGGTGGCCCAAAAATTGTTGTGCAATTACGTGCTGTATCACGCTGTTGTATCATGTTCGCATGTCAGCACCTCACTATGCCTCGTCTACTGTGATTCATGTGTCATCATTGTGTGCGCCTTTCCACAATAAACAAAGCATGCAAACTCGGAGGGAAACCTCCATATGCAAGAAGAAGATGTTGTTGTGTGACATCGGTGACATAACAATGAATGAGAAGTTATCATGAGAACTAGTCGATTGTTGTGTAATGTATGTCACAGAGAAATGATAAATGCCAGTTAGTCNTNCGCGTACTAGGCTCATTCATATTAGCCCAAGTTATTAGACAAATTTTCGTTTGTTTCAAATTATTCTTGAATAGGAACTGTCCATTGGATTGGAATTAAAATCCAATGTTCTATACCAGGGTCTCCAAACTTTTTGCCCGAGCGCCACGTGATCTATTGCACAAGAGTCTATGAGGGTTGGACATCTTACTAAATCAACATGTTTTGATTAAATGCAGCATATTATTTATTCATTATTGACAAAATGTCTTCGCAGGCTGTTGTTTGGGACCCCTGTTCTATTAAAAACCATTGCTTCCCAAAACTTTCCATCGGATATGAATTATGTTTTATAAAAAAATACTTATTGCAGAGAGCAGCTTGGGCTATAACAGATGAATCCAAGTAAACCTTTGCGTACAAGGCTCATTCATATTAACCCGAGTTCCTGAACAATTTATTGTTCATTTGAAATCTTAAAAGGAACTGTCCATTGGATTGGAATTAAAATCCAATGTTCTATGCAAAACAATTGCTTCAAAATACATTCAATCGTGTATGAATTATATTTAAATGTATAGGCCTGCTTAATTGCAGAGGGAAGCCTGGGTTATAACAGATGAACCCAAGTAAAACGTGAGCAAATGAAGTTGAGAAAATGCCCAGTAGCTCTGAAGTTGAAGAGGCCAAGGGCCCCTTCGAAACCAACCGGACTCCTGTCGTCCAACAATGAGATTGTTATGTATGTAATTTTTGCGATAAATTTTCAATAAGAGCAGCTAGGCTTGGTGACGGTAGCGAAAAAATTATACAGTTATACGAAAAGAATAAGGCGAAGTGGTGAAAAGAAACTAGCAAAATACACACAACGTTGATCCAACCACTTCAACCTATACTTCATCCTTACACATTTAGTATGCCTGGATGAACATTGCGTTCTCTTCGTATTTTTTTCGCTCCCGTCACCCAGCCTAGCTGGTTCTCCTGAAAATTTGTCACCACTGTTACATAACGGTCCAATTGATTCAATACGATCATCATTCGTGGCTTTAACTTGAGCTAAATTAGCCTAGGCTTGTCAAGTCTACCCATTCAAAACTAGCATTTAGTAGCTTGTTGCCAAACCCCTTTGATTATTTGTAATTGTGCCACTGTTCTATTCTTTAACTTTCAAGTAAAACAAGAATCACCTTCATACCAGTTGACCTTTTCAAGGTATAAAGCAATTGAAATATAATTCATGCATGAGCGCACACAAGAACTATGTCTTGCTTGACCTTAATTTACATAATTTCAAAGGTCATAAGGAAAGTGACAATGACTGATTTTTAATAAACACACCTTCTGACACATTCTTGCAAAATTCCAGCTAAAAATATTCACAGATAAAGAGATACAAGGGTTTTAATGTCAGATCTCAAAGCAACAAATTCAGAAAAAGTATACGTGAAACTTAAATGGGAACACTGTTCAACTAACAGTAACTTTGTGAATACTGGACCAGTTAAAAAATTCAAAGTAATTTGAAATCAGAATGATGAGATCTCTCTGCTCAAATGGAATATCCAGGATTTTGCTCATGGTCAGATATACGTACCTGTTTTTTTTTCTTTTTGTTGAGACGTTTTGGTCATTTGTCTCATAACTGTACTGTATTAAAATTCACCAGAACAGTGTTTTTCAGCCTGTATTTTCAGAATTCTGATCGAAGAAAATCGTGTATAGCTCTGGATCACTTGACATGGAATGACCATTTGGCAGACCTCTATACACTTGGAAATGACACTGGTATATCTAAAGGTGTGATCATTCAACAAACCTGAATGATAACAATGAGCTGTAATTCCACAGCGCATCAGGAACACTAATTAAAAAGAGATTTGCATAAGCACACCTTTTGACAGATATTTGTTGGGCCAACAGTCACATATTATTTTTTGCATTGTTTCATTTGATGTTCCAAGCATTGTTAGACATGTCAATAGGGGTGTGGAACTATTGACAGAACTCCACCTAGTTCTCTAAAATTATGTTTGAACAGATCAACATGACTTTAATGAATGTGCAAGAACAAAAAAACTTACGAAATATTCAAATGGGAAGCCCACAAGGATCTAAGAAAAATCATATTTGTTCTGTGAGCTTTTAGAAAACACAACAGACATAAAAGTATTGATGGTTGTTGAAAACAGCTGTGATTTATGGAGCTACGCAGGTGTAGACAGAAATGTCTTAAAATAGTGACGTATGACAAAAAACTAACCGCATGTTGGGCTAGGGGGTGAAAGGCACTGTTTGATGGTGTACTTACCAACAAGATTTAACTCAGATCTGACACAAACCTTCTTTGCATTCAGTGAAATGAAATGCTGTGGTGTTAAAGTCAGCAGCACAAGTACCTCAGTGTGTATCAGAGACAATCTTGCTGCTGCTTACTGAAGATATGAACTAAAACAGAATGGCTGAGTCTTCAAGTGTGATCAAGTTCACTTTGTTGCAGCTTGTGTGCCACCACATTCTTGAAACACTTCCTGAATACACCCTCTAAGCATGTGACGTGATGCACTGTCCCAATAATCAAAACTCAGAAATTCTGAGCTTTTTTATCCACTCCCAATATATTGAATATGTAACATTTTCAGGAATTCGGGAAGAAGAGCCTGGTTCTAGCACGGTTTTATATCGATCAATGAGACTGGTTCTCATGGCTTCTTTGACAATCCATTTTGCTGCTTGTCTGTGGTTTGGTCTTGCATGTTCTAGATATGATAATAGCATCTTTAGTTTGAAGTTCTGTGTTGAAGGAAGTTGGATCACTGATCTCTCTCAGCGTAAGCATTTGTTTTGCTATTTAGAAACTTCCTGCCACGTATTTTTTGCTAACTGCTGAATGTTTTCCAAACAAAAATATTTGCTTCAGAGCATGGTTAAAATCCGTAATTGTATTTGTATTTTTTCAAGTGTTTATTTCTATGTAAATGAATGTGAACTTTGATCATAAGTCAATTTCACATGTATCAACTACCTATAAAGCAAGTTTTGTGCAATTAAATTTAGCATGTAGTTGTGAAAAAAGGCAATTATATTAAAGCAGTACTGCAGGTCTGTTTAACCATTATGGTTATCAACATACTATACTGTCATACCTGGTTTATTCAAACTTTTAACACTTTGAGACGCGGTCTGCGAATATATTGTACCTAGATTTCAGCCTAAAACCAGCAGTTTTTAGTTGCCTTACCAATGCCATATGTCCTCTGCCGATTGGGATATAGAGCTGTTCAGGCACTCATACGGATTGGCCAGTCTTCTAGTTCACACTAGAAAAAAATTTTTGGTTGGGGGTTAGGGATTTTTTGTGAGTGATGTCATAAGTGAAGNAGTTTTGGGGNCATATTGGCTCATGTTACCTAGCCTAGGGCCCAGCNGCTAGGCCAAAGTGTTTCGCTGAAGTTTTCATTAGAAACTAGGCTCGAGTCCAAGTCTTTTGAGCCTTTGATCGACTTTCTAGCGTTTCTGGTTCAAAAGTTATGATCTAAAATAAACAAATTAATCAATTATCTGATTAACTAATTAATCAAATATTTTTATTACTTTTGATCATAACTTTTGAACCTGAAGCCCCAGAAGGTCATCCAAAGTATCAAAAGAGATTGTAGTCTAGTTTCCAATCATCTAATGGTTTGGACCCAGGGTCAGGTAAAGTGGGCCAAGGTGACTTAAAAGTCCTCCAGTTATGACGTCACTCACAAAAATCTGCAACCCCCAAGCAAAAAATCTTTTCTAGTGCAGACTAGAAGACTNGTCGTGTCTTTTGAGCTTTGAACAGCTCTCTACCACTTTCGGCCCCCGAGTTAAGTGNGTACAAAGCCACGTACAATCCGATTGTTTTGGTGCAGGAATCCTCAAAACCGGCTGGGTGCCAAAGTGTTAACACCAGATATGGGGTAATCATTAATTGTGATAAATTACAATTGATTACAGTTTTTTGAGTAATCGTAGTCCACTGAACTGACCAAAAATGACATATAATCATCAATTACATTGGTAATTTAATTGTAACTATCGATTATTTTTGCAAATAAACTTGGAAATCTTCACCCTACATCACTGTACCATGAACTGCGGTTTTAAAGACAGGGTTTCCTCCTTTATCATCGTTTGTTATGGTTATGTTTCAGGGGAGGCCATGTGCCTGTTTCTGTGTGATAAACACAGATAGTCTAGTGGCAAGTACAGTGTTTGCAGCGAGTTCTTGCTTTGTTCCAGCTAGCCTTCATGTTCACTGCCAGAAGTAATGCAGTGAAACGGGTTGACAATTCGCTCACAGAATACATAGCAATACATTATGAGGAGCGGTGTTGCTTTTATTGACATATGTTCAGAATGGGTCTATGAATGTAAGTGCTCAAGTAGGCTATGTATGCAATTAACACACTAATTTTATAGAAATTAACTTCCTTTGAGAAGAAAAAGGTAATTCAACCCAAGTTGAAAGCACTTTTCCACAATGCTGATAACTAACATATCAAAGATTATCAATGGATATTGGTAAAATAAACTCAACAAACCCATAGGGTTGACCATTGGCTTTTAATCCAATAGGCAGATGCACAGCCATATTGGCATCACTGTTCATTTCATTTTAAATGAAAAGCTATGCTTTGCTTGCAGGCAATCAAAAGCCACCACACAGCTAAAGACATCATAAGCTGTAGTTTGAAGAAATAGACAGAAATTTTGAATTTACAGTAGGCCTGCAAACAACTTTTCAGGGTTGCTGGATGATGTTCAAACCTGATGATGTCGTTTGACTGATATAAGATTTGAAGCGTTGATGTTTATCAACTGTGGCCAACAAGTTTAAACATGGATTATTTGTGGTTAATCAAAATTTAAAGCAGGGGTCGGGAACCTATGGCTCGCCAGCCAGATGTGGCTCTTTTGATGATGGCATCTGGCTTGCTTGATATTTTTTTTACATGATTGTTACGGATGAAACTTTTTCTATAATTTTCCTACAAAGCTATCAGCAACACCATGCAGCACTAGAAGTCGCATTATCAGTAAGAAGCATGCTATTAAAGAGAAAATTCAGACATTTACCATTGTTTAAAATTGTTGATTTTGCTTAAAAATTCACACATTAGTTAAGTAAGCTTGTTGCACTAAGTATTGAAAAGCATTATATGGCTCTCACGGAAATACAACTAAAAATATGTAGGTTTCATGGCTCCCCTAGAATTGCCCAATGTAAAAACAGGCTCCACATCGGTTAAATTTTGGTTTTAGTATTCCTTAGGTTTACAATAGGTTGTCATTTTTTGTGTTTTTGTGAGTATTTTCTGTTGATTTAGGATTTTGGTATAGCCATCCACATCTGGATTCACCATCGTTTCTCAGGATTTTTCTGGGTGTTGACTAGTGATCCCCCCTACAATGGCCAGTGTGTTTCTTTCAGCTAAGTTTTTCCACCCCTGATTCAAACTTCTAGTTACGCCGTACTGGTTTGTTGACTGCACAAACAGCAGTAAACAATGTGGTTTTTCTTTTTCTGGTGCTTAATCCTTGCAGATTGATAATTTTGTTTATTGCATTCATTCATATAGTATGTTATCTGAAAATATATTTACATCAAAGCATGCAAATGGTTTTTGTTTTCTTTCTGAGGACGCTTCAACGCAAATGCAATCGCGATTAGAATCGTGAGTACTTTATAAACAATGTGATTGTTTCTTCATAATTGTAGTCAAGCATGTGGCAAGTAATCGTAATGGATTACATTTGTGATGTAATCATCCCATGTGTACTTAACACCTTCAGCGCTGCCGTAAGAATACATTGTACTAGGAATACCTCTATTGAGCTGCCTTTCACGGCGCTTTGCAACTCCATAACTCGCCCGTTGATTTTCCTAGAGAACTGTTTAAACCTGCAAAAGACTCGGTTCTAGATTGCATCGAAAAAATTTTGAATTTGGGGTTTCGTTTTTTTTGTGAGTGACATCATAAGTGAAATAGGTTTCAGCCTTTTTAGCTGAGGTAATCAGGTTGTGGGCCTCAACCGCATGAGAAAAAAATTGATAATTTGGGGTTTCGTTTTCTTCATGAGTGACGTCATAAGTGGGATAGGTTTAGGCCTTTTTATCTGAGGTTATCAGGTCTTCAGCCCCAACCGCAAGAGGGAAAAAAAGTTTTTATTGGAAATGTATTTACTAAAAAGTTTTTTTGGAAACTAGGCTACAATCCGATTCTTTTGATACTGTGGATGACTTCCTGGGGTTTTGGGTTCAAAAGCTATGATCTAAAATAATAAAAATGTTTGACTAATTAGTTAATCAGATCATTAATTAATTTGTTTATTTTGGATCATAACTTTTGAACCAGAAATGCTAGGAAGTCGATCAGGCTCAAAATCCGTAAACTCATGCGTAGTTTCCAGTGAAAACTTCAGCGAAATATTTTAGTTTAGCGGTTGTGCCCTAGGCCGGTAACATGAGTCAATATGGCCAAGAAACTACTTTACTTATGACGTCACTCTCAAAAAATCTGCAACCTCAACCAAACATTCTTTTTCGTTGAAGACAAGAAGACTTGCTGAATCGTTTGAGGGTTTGATCAGCTCTATATCCCAATTGGCAGGGGAGCTATGGTGACGGTAAGGCACCCGAAAACTACTGGTTTTTGGCTGATTTCCAGTTACAGATATACCATACACCTGCTCTCTATGTGTTAAAGGGTTTGCCCATCTTCCATGAGTGGGCAGTGAGTTGTTTAACCCTGCCAAGCTTGACACATTGAGCTGTGTCTCATGGACCAATCTGGTTATGTGCTTTTGGCCTGGCAGTGGTGCATAGTTGCACACCCCTGCTACAGATGATTGTTATATTACATTTTGCGAATTTGATTGGAATGTAAATGTCTGGTGCTTCTTAGTCTTTGCAAAGTTTTAGCTGAGTAGTTGGCGAAGGGGTTGTTAATGTAAAGCCACAGACTATATCTTTGAGGATGTCATCTGAAAATGTGACAAAATAAGGAAATTTTTTCAAGATGTAGTAGAAAAACACGTGCTCAAACTTATGGTGTAGAAAATGGTGTCAGTTGAGCTTAGGTGCTGCCAAAAAGTTAACAACTTTGAACATCAGCAATGCATACCAGGTAGGAAGGATACAGATACTAATTTTGTAAACCTTTGTTTTTTGCAGATGTCATTGACAAAGTAAGCAGTGTGTCTGGAGATATTGCTGTATTGGCAAACAGTGAAATAAGCTTACATTATGATGCTTATGTTACCAGCTTATATTGGGCAACTGCTACAATCACATCCACAGGTTATGGTGATGTTCCTCCTAAAACCATTGGAGAAAAAATATATGCCATTACTACCATGATTGTTGGTAAGTACCGTAGGTAGTTAGAATAACTTAATCTTGTGCCGCAGATAGATCGCTTCTTTCATGAAGGGACAATCTCACGTCATGTCATGCTCTTTGTTTATCTGAAGTTGCATTAAGAACTGAGGATAATCCAACAATGTGATTTATTGATAAGCTTTGATCGTGCATTAACACTTTGGCGTCTGGCTTCTTTCGGCGATTTTCGAAAAAAAATACGCTTAAATGCACGTGGCTTTGTGTGGGAATTTCTCTGGTCCAGTATGCTCTACAGACCTGGTAAAAGTCTTAAAAGACGTGGCAAGTCTTCTAGTCTGCACTCGAAAAAATATTTTTTGCTTCGGGGATGCGTTTTTTTATGAGTGACGTCATAAGTGGAGGACTTTAGGCCACCTTGGCCCACTTTGCCTGGCCCTGGGCCCCAACCGTTAGGTGGTAGTATTTTGCTGAAGTTTTTACTGGAAACTAGGCTACAATCCGAGTCTTTTCATACTTTGGATGACCTGCTGGTGTTTCGGGTTCAAAAGTTGTGATGTAAGTTAGTAAAAAAATTTGACGAAATTATCTAATTAGATAATTAATTGTTTATTTTAGATCATACCTTTTGAACCAGAAACACTAGAAAGTCGATCAAAGGCTCAAAAGACTCGGACTCGAGCCTAGTTTCCAATGAAAATTTCAACAAAACACTTTGGCCTAGGGGTTGGGCCCTAGGCCAGGCAACATGCGCCAAAATGACCCTAATACTA
>JGI24159J19872_10008348_pt1 | contig 13561 bp, 7 predicted proteins | sample Ectturendosymbi4_FD_19872 | JGI IMG/M metagenome (IMG submission 19872) | reverse complement strand
CAGTACGCAGCGTATCCATTCTGGCGACGACGGCGACGCGAACACTTGTCTACCATTCCACCGCGTCAGAAGTGGACTGCATGCCGAAAACAATTTGAAGGTGATATGGTGCTTTAGCCAAGAAATCGTTGGTTTAGTCAGCCAAGAAATCGTTGGTTGCTAGATCAACGGTGTACTCCCTGATAGACATGGACTTTTGCGGCAAGTGACGGTAAAAACTTCTACAGGTCAACTGCTTCGACCGATCTCCGTGTTGTCACTGGTGTACGGTGGCGAAAGAGTTCGCAGTGACTGACTGTTCGTGATTTTCGTGACTGTCGACAATAAGTTGCCAGTTGTTGTATTTTCACTAAGTTACCACTGGCAATAATAAGTTGCCATGTTTTGATGTGCGTCACAGCAATAAGGCGACAGTATAGTTTGCCTGCATCGGTAGAACACGTTTCCCTTCTCTTGTTTACGCTGATGATGTGACAATGCTGTGCGCTTAAGAATTGAATGCGCAATGTGAAGTGGTTATGAAATGCGCGATATTATTCTTTATGTTATTAATGTTCTTATTCTTCAATTCGCCCACTGTGGCGGGGTGTGTAACATCGCGAAATCCCCTTTAAGGGCTCATTACCTGTCTCGTGGCACGTAAATTAATTTGACGTGTTCTGTGTTCCGTAACGGCCACTTCAGGTTTCAGTTTTGTGACATTCTCATTTTTGGCGAACCTGGCCCAGTGCGAACAGCTTTAAACCGCACGCTGAGCTCCTATGTTTCAACTCGCTTTAAGTATGAGCTGTCAGCGTGTGCTTGAATAAACTAAACGTTGTATACAGCGAGAGCGTATTCAGGTAGTCGAAGGCAGCGCGTTTAAAGGGCCAGGCCGAATTTTCTTTGCAGCGTGAAGGCGCTACAGGCGTTTTGCCGCATGTGACCAGACTCCCACTGCGGTTTTTTTCAACCCAGATGTGTTTTTTTAATCGACCTGTGTGTTTAGGTTTAATTATTAAAAATCGCATTAAATCTGTGTTTTTTGAAGTAATAAATTCATCAGCAACTTCAATGTGTCCACTAAATAAAGATAACTTTACATTACAGCACCGGTGTAGGAGGCGGGTGTGCAGGGGGTGCAACCCCACCCCCAAAGTTTTGATTTGGTGAAAATCCGGAAAAAATCTGGAAATTTGGGCAAAATGTGTGAAAACGTTCGCAAAATCGCTGCGTGTGCTTCGATTTTACAAAAATGGCACCGAAATGAAAGTGGAGACGTCTTTTTTTGGAGATCATATTTTTATTTAGCTGTTTTCGGGAAAGTTAGGAGAAATTTGGGAAAAAATAATGCTTGAAGTGTGCTTTGATTTAAAAAAATGCGAAAATTGAAAATAATTGTAGTCGTTTTTTTTGGAAGTCATTTTCTTTGGAGTTTTTTTCGTGCAAGTTTGGGAAATTTTGCGCAAAACTCCTTCGCACCCCTAAAAATTTGCCTGCTCCTACATCTATGCATTACAGTGTTTACATGCGCACATGAGGTGAGAAAGTACGCGTATCGGATGAAGCAGAACGTATTCAATCGGTTTCATATTCTCATATAAGATCATTGTCATGGTTACACACAGTGGTGTGTTTAAGGGAAGGCAAGCGAGGCACTTGCCTCGGGCCCCTCTTTTCATGCCCCCCTCAAGTTATTTCGCGAGGAAGTATTCCTCGTTTTTGGTGAAAAATGTATTATCCGCTCATACAATATTTTCCGAACCACATCATACTCGTAATTCAGTACTCTGCCTTCAAAGGGGCCCCCAAGAGTAACTGCAGTGTGTAAGTAGGCTACTCTGCTTTCAAAGAGGCCCCCAACAGCAACTGTATTAGTGCAGGTACTCTGCTTTACAAGGACGCCCAACAGCAACTGCATTGTGTAAATAGGATACTCTGCTTTCAAATGGACCACAACAGCAAATGTAATGTGTAAGTAGGCTCACTACGCTTTCAAAGGGGGCCCCAAATAGTAACTGTAATGTGTAAAGTACCTTACTTTCGAAGGGGCCCAACAGCAACTGTAATGTATAAGTGGGCTACTTTGCTTTCAAAGTGGCCCACAACAACTTCACTGATTTCTAGTGCTTCATATTTCAATTTGGGGATCGGAGTTTTCTCTGGGGGGCTAAGTGGCAACGGGAGCGAAATATGGAAAACGCCCCTGTGACAGCGTGATCCCCCCAATTCGGGTATGGAGTGCGGCTGATACGGCTCTGGGCTTAATTATGGTTAATGCATCACTTAACCAATAGCGTAGCTGTCGTGCTCAAATTAAAATATTAAATTGTACAAGTGAAACTAGAACACCAACACTGTTGCATATAGGCTAAACTAGTGCTTCCCAACCAGGGCCTCCGACAGTCCCGTCGCCACAGGGAACTTTGGTGGTCTTAGCCCCCCCAAACAAAGTACCAAGTCTCCCCAAATTGAAGCATGAAACACTATAAATCAGTCTAATTTGTATCAAATTTGCAATGTCAATCCTCCCTGCAGAAACGTAAAGCCCCCTTACTGAAGACATTCTGGTGACGGTTCTGGCCTCCGAGAGGGGGTAAAACAGGTACTTCGTACCAGACTCGTAGCCGAGAGGGGCATTCGGGGTCAGAACCCCCGAAATATTTTTTGTGCTCCGCCAAATTTTGTTGTACTAAGAAAAATTTGTTTTAAACATATAATAAAAACAAAAATCTTGCCCCCTAAAAATGCATTTTGCCCCTCAAACCTTAAAGCCTGGTTACGAGCCTGCTCCATACCCGAGGGCTTGTCAGGGTGGATGAAAGTACGCAAGCTAAATTTTTCTGTAGTCAAGGCCAAAATTATAGGTGTATGCCAATTGCCAGCATACCAATTAACCTATTTTCTAAATCTTAGCATGGCAGCTGTTTTATCTACTGTATATTGTGATTATTATACAAAAAGCTACACAAGTTCTAACGATGGCTCCAGAAGCTAGGCACGTCCGGTATCGGCTTTTGTACCCCTGGTAAAATTTCTCTCAGAGGCCCTGTTCCCAACCAATAGACCCACTGGCACTCAAAGCGTTCCAGGAAAAGTAACACGCATGTTGGTTGTTTTTGTTCAGGGAATGCGTAGTTAGGTGCAATTTCATGTCTGTGCGGAGAGACTTAAGGAGCTTAGTAAGCCCCCAGGTAGAAACTTAATCTCCCATTTTATGAGAGAGGATGAAAGACTAATACGCTTCAGTAAACTTTTTTCCCATTCTTAAACCATGTAAGAAATATTTAGCTTATCCATGCCTCAAAGTACGCAAGTTGAATATCATGAACAAAACGTCCTGGCAATAGTTTGCCCATCTCTCCCACACAAATATTGCTCTGCATTGTAATTAACAGTCTTGTACCGGTTTGTTACGATTTCTATCCATCTTGTCGAAACATTTTAAATTTTCCCATTGAAAAATGCTTTGTAGATCAGATTTTCTTCAAAAAGTTTAAGATGCTGGTGTTTATTTAAAATGTAACCAATTTCCACCGACACCCAAGCGTTCAGAACCTGGTTCATTGAACACAGTCACAAACACAACAAATATCTGTTGCCTATGGCAGCGACAAAGCCAGCCCAAAATTTTTTGGGGGGCAAAATATTTGACTTTGGGCGAGCAACAGTATTTTTGTTTAGGACGCCGCTTCTCAAAGCACAAAATAACTAGATATCCTAAAATTTGGGGGGCATGGCCCCTTACACCCCTGGCTACTTCTATGTTCTATGGCCAGAAACGTTCAACCACAGCAAAAAACTGAACGCCATACAAAAGGAACAACGCCATGCCATACAATAGCCAGTTTCCCCACGTGTTTAGACTCTTAATGCGCTTCTGCCTAAAATGCATAATTACCTACTTCTTACGCAATCGGTATGCAATCAGTCATTCTTACCACAGAAAACAAATTTTGCAGAGAAGATAACAATTTGTCAAACACGCGTATGAAACATGCTTTCCTAGGCACTGCGCAACTTGCTGTTAAAACTGGAAGAATGGCACTTACGAATTGAAAAATGGTAAAAACATGCTTCGCAACTAATCAGGATTTTGGGGTTTAGAATTGTTTTATATTTTTTCATTAAAGTCTGTATGAAGTTACATAAAAATCGTGAAGGCTCATGGGGAGCCATTCAAAACTCCGGAGGGCCATGGCACCCTATCGTTTCGCTCATCAGTGGAATGCTATTCCTTTGGAATTTTTTTTTCCAGTATTGCTGTTCTGCTAAATGTGTAGATTGGTGTCGTTTCAGCATAATACCTTTAAAATACATGTGTTTAAGTTCAGCAGTTCATATGTAACTTTTATATTTTTAAAATTAGCAGGTTAAAAACTTCAGTACGGTGTGTCATACGAGGTCTACTGCAATATTACCGGCACATAGCAGTGTTCCTTCTGTTCTTGGTGGATTGCTGAACCTTCTCGATGTGGCGTGATACTGTTCAGAATGCTGTGCATGCCGGTACGGACTTCCACGAGATCGTGTGCTGGTTGTCATCCATCGCACTTTTTTCATATTCAGCACTCGAAGATGATCCCTGTCGGGTAGCACAATAAATGGGAGTGCGCATTAGCTTCAACGCATAATTAAGTACAGTACTAGAACACAATATATAAAAATGTGTCAATACAAATAGCAGGCCTAATTCATTCCGAAATTGATTTCCCAGCATTGCAATCAATATAGGCCTACACTCCGTATTTTTATTTTTTTTAATGTAAACCCGTTTATTTATTCTTTTCTTAACTTCGCAGTTGCGTTGCCATGGATACTTACGTAACAAACGTACAGTGACAGCAATAAATTAAGCTTGTTTTGCTCTGTGTTTTTCGATCAAAAAGACGAAAATGATATGTATCAAAGGTTTAAAATTTCGCGGATATAAATATGGCCTCGTTCTGTTATTAGTTGTATTTATGAACCTGTGGGAGTTTTCCCACAGTTTTGATGCAGGCACCACATTGTTCATCTGTATAGCCCAAAGCTTGTCAAGATATAAGAATATTACCTGCAATTCCTCTGCTGCCAATTGCGGTATTCCATTCCAGGGCAATTTATGAGAGAATTAAAACACGAAAACGATCCAACTTTGTGTCAAATTGAAGTTGTGTATACTATTTTATGGGTGAAAGTAATCTTTAATTTTGTTTTGAAGACTGAAAATTTTCAACTATCTTTGAAACAAGAGTAGACACAATATTCACAAAAAATCCCACTTGAATTTTTAAGTACCCGAGGTATTGTTTCTTTAAACCTTGACACGTTTTTTGAAATCTACGTCAAATGAATAGCTGCAAAATTCAAAAAAACACTTAGTAGCAACTCGAGGGGGTTACCCCAGTGGCGTAGCCAGTCCAGAAATTTGGGAGAGGGCCAAAATGTTTGATTTTAGGCAAATAACACTATTTTGTTTGGAAAAACGCTTCTCAAAGCACAAAATGACTATATTTTCTAAAAATTTGGGAGGGGCATGGCCCTTTTGGTCCCTCCTGGCTACGCCTATGGGTTAAAAGAGACTGTTTCTTGCTTCTATCTTTGAAACCCATGCTGTGAGACTGCATGTTTGACTACTAAGGACTTTTACTTTCAGTTGATAGCAACATTAGAATCTTAGATTTTAATAACCACGGAAAGGAGTGAGGTACCATGTTCATTTATTCGTAACTGATACCAGCAGTAGCAATTATCACATTAGTTGCAAAAGTTCGAATAAAATAGTTTTATTATTTTCTACAGGTACTGAACCATTTAAGTTTCATCCGTACATTCACCGAACCCTTCGTTAATTGGAAATGAAAAATATGATTTCTTTTAAGGATAGGTAGGCTGTTTACTCTATTTTATAACGCACAAAACGAATTATGTATGGGTCTTACATCTAACGTCTGAGGCTGAATCACTAAACTTCTGAGGCAAGATCAAATCCAGGTTAGAATCGATGCTATAAAGAGAGATGTGTTTATGCATTTTTGGAGAAAGGATGTAAGTTTGGTTCTTCGAAAACATTTCGAAGTTTCATGAAATGTGTTTGTCATAAATATGAATGAAAGATTTTGGTGCGCTAGGTTACTTGGGTATATTACTAAGGTAGCAGTTGGTTACCGCGTGTATGAGAGGAATTTCATTTGTTTGGCTTTGGGGTGAATTGGAATTTCTAGAATGGCATTTATTCGAATGCGTCCCAAGCAGGAGCGGATCCAGCCAGTAAGTTTAGGGAAGCGATTTCAGTATATTTGGCAGTCAAGTCTCATTACGGGTTCTCTACTGTAAGAGAGATGAGAGATGACGTGTACTTCACAACTCTGCTGTGACAGAACAATGGACGGCAAAATGTTCATATGTCGCGAATGCTGTTTTCCGAACTGTAAATATGAATCATGGTGAATAAAGTTACTTTCGTAGGTTTTAGGGGGGCGATCACCCCGATCGCCCCCCCTGGATCCGCCCCTGGTCCCAAGCAGTATCAGAATAACTGAAGGCGAATATGTTAAAAGAATGAGACACTCCTATATGGTCAATGTTGCGAAAACTCTTTTTGAGGAAAGGAAATAACATCCAAGGTTATCTACCACCTATATCAGTGATGGCGAACCTATGGCACGCGTGCCATAAGTGGCACGCACAGCCCTCTCTGTGGGCACGCGCATCGTCGCTCCAATGCAGTGTTCGTTCCCAGATAGGTAGAGGTACGCGGGGCCAGGTTGCTCCCAAGACTGGGACAGCCACCTGAAAAGACACTGTTTCGTGAAGTTGTTTGTAACATCAAGTGATTCAGTTCCGCTGCATTATTACGTCTAGTAGCTCCTTGTGCCAAAGAAAGCAGGAAGAATTTGACAATGTCCTCAGAGACGTCATAAAAATAGAAAAATTGTATCATGCCTCGTGCTCTTAACTGTCGACAGTTTCAAACACTTCTTGAGAGGGCTCAGTCACAGTATAAATGTATAGGAATGTACAATAATGTCCGGTGTCTGAGCAGAGGACGAGTCCTGGATAGATTTGCTGCCTGCTTAGATGGGATTGTTTTTTTATGAATGAAAAAAGCAGGAATCTCCACAGCTCGTTGATATACCCTGGCTTGCCAACCTCTCATGTTCTTTAATTATTTTACACTACACTTCAATGCGCTAAACCAGGGTCTCCAAACTACAGCCCACGACCCAAATCCCGCTCGCGACGCCGTTTCATTCAACCCGAGAAAACATTTTGTCACTGATGAAAAAATTTACTATATTTTTACACATTTACACATTACGTAAGATGTCCTGCCCTCGAACTGTTGTGTAATAGCTTATGTGGTCCCCAGATAAAAAATTTTGGAGACCCCTGCACTAAAAAAGCAACTACAAGGTGTTTGTTTGGGAAAACAGCAGAAAGGATGTTTTGTGATATCAAAACTGAGAGAAAATTTACAGTACGTTTTGGCAAGATACCTTGGAATTGGGCAGCTGATATATTTTCCAAATCTAAAAATGCATTTAAAAAATTCTATAACATTTGCAGGGAATCTTACAAGTCATCAAGAAATCTAGGAAGGATTTTCTAGCTTTGTAGCAGCTACAACTGTGAATTTAGCAAATTGTTTTTACACTTTCGTAAAATGGAGACAAACTTACGTTTTGTGGCTTTTCCAGATCAAGCCAAATTTGAAGAACTTGATTTTTCCTGCTTACACTGATTAGATTTAAAAAATCTAGAAATGGAGCTATTGCAATTTTAAGAAAACTGTATCTGGATAATAAATTCTACGACAGGCGTGAAACACTTTCGAAGATAGAAGGAATGTGTGGTGTTGATATAACGTTGCCACATACAACGTTGAATTTGTAGCAGCAAGGGTCGAGTGAACCTAGTCGAGTGGGGAAACTATTGCTCTTATCTTATGCTGCGGATCGTAGGTTCGACTCTCTCTTCAAGTGGTTGAGGGCGACGCAGCAACAAATGACAGCACACTGGTTCTGAAAATGAAATTCTTGAAGTTTGGAATTCTCTGCCAAATGATTTGAAGTCAATGAAAGCACTTGGTATTGCTTTCCTTACTTTGTTTGGATCATCTTATGCGTGTGAACGCCTGTGAATAATATCATATCACCAAGAACAGACCATGGCCTGAGTGCTGCATGTATTTCGCTCAAACTTACAAAATACTGTATGAGTCAAGGTTAGATTAATTGTCAGCAAAAATCACATTAATTGTTCAAAAGCATGCCAAATGGAAACTCTTACCTTTCAATAAAAAACTGTTTGTATTTTGGAAGCTCTGTTACTGTGCGTATTTTTTAAGACAAAAGATGTCACTGCATAAGTTTTTTTTGTTCTAACCCAAAACACAGTTGGCCCATTCAGATTAAATTGCCGTGTTGGCACTTTGGAATACATAAGTGAGTTAAGGGTTGCCGTTTAGGCACTCGGTCTTTAAAAGGTTCGCCATCACTGACCTATATCATCTTAGTTTTAAAGGTTATGAGCAAATCCAGCGAAACTCATTCATAAAAAGTTAATGTTGATGTTCGAGAATCGTGTTTTTACAAAGACTTTGTGTATTTACTTGGTGAGGTCCTGATTCGCGATCACTACAACCTGTAATTGCGATTTTTAAAATTCTAATTTTTTTACTGAGACATTTCTCCTGTTAGAAGTCGAACCATGCGTTGGTAGAACTGTTGTAGCGTTTGCACCGCTAAAGGACTTCTGCTTCAACATCTTGTAAGCATCAGTGATCGTAAGAAGATGTTTGTTTCAGACTGTGCAGCAATTGGTACTTCAAAACCCTACAAATTTAAGATTGATCATTCTCAAATGTGGTTTTAATAAATCCATAAACCCTGCTCACAGTTCCAACAAATCTCTCTTGTAGGTTTAATCGGAACGTTTCAACCAGGTTTCCACCCGAAACTTTTATGCCCGAAACTTTTATGCCACCCAATTTAATGAAAACCTCAAATGTTTGTAAAAGCGAACAAGAGTGCTTGCTACAAATGCAGGATCATTTTTAAAGGTCCCATTGAAAGTAAAGTGTGCTGAGTAGCCAAAAAATATTCCATTTGACCCTTGGCCTGCCCCAACACCTTCTCGCCTACTCTGAAAATCAGTTGTTCGAGTTGCGATCGTGAAGCATGAAGGGCCAATCGATGCATTTCATGACATTATTTGTTGAGACACAATGCATGATTTTTCATGAACTTTTAAGAGACAAAAGAACAAGTGACATGTTTCAATGTACAAACACAACATGTCAGCTACGCATAAGACTGTCAGTTCTCATTTACAGGTGCTTGATTTTGGGGGTGCCAACTTTAAGTAATTGAGATGAATTCTTCGTCAATTTAAGTTAACTGCTTTCTTTACACGAACTTCTTTGTCAATGTAAAAGTGATGGACCACTTCCCGCTTGAGAGCGGCATAACACGCTGTACATTTTCTTGTTATATAACAACTGGAAACGTGCTACCAGGCAAAATTTCTATGCCACCTGCACGAAGAGCTGCGGTATGGTAGCTGCCATGAATATAGGTAAATAGCGACATTTAGCGGAATTCCTGATTTGGGGAATGCCTATTATTTGTTTTGCGACTGGTTGTCTCAGGCTAGGATAGTAGGTTAGGCTGCTAGGCTTAAACCACTAGATGTTATTCAAATTTTTTTCACTTGGCTAGGTTGATTTGAAATAAACGTTTATTTCACTAGCAAAGAAATCATACTACATATTCTTGAATGCTTTAGGCTTACATTGGTAAAAATGGATGCTAATAGGTTACCTCATGTATCTGATGAAACTGCTTTGCAATATATTTTGCCCCTCTGCCCATTCCCCTGTTTCAAGCACTATCATACTAAAAAGAACTTGTACAGATAACGCCGTCTTGTGTATATTTGTGACTTTGTTCACTTCGTTTTAATCAAAACACAAAACAAACCACCAACTGGTGTTTTGCTATAATCATTTCATAAGAAAAAACAGTTTTAATTTTTTCTTTTTTTTACCCCAAATACTGTTGCAGGAGTATGTATTATCGAAATTTAGGCGGAAGTACATGAACCTGTTTGTCAATTTAAGTGATTAAATAAATTTCTTTGTCTATTTAAAAGTAATTAAATGAACTTCTTTTGTAGTTTTAAAAGAAATCAAAAGAATTATTTGTTAGTTTTTTGCTTCGCGATCTGACACAGCATTTTGCGCAACTCCGACAAAATGTTTTTGTTTTCAATATTTTGTTTCATGTCCTCAACATGTTCACGCCTTCGACGGAAATCTTTCTCATTTTTGAGGAATTTTGCCCCAGCATGAGTGGAGGCGTTTATCCAGGAGACTAGTTGCTACTGCATATAGTCCGAAATGATTTTTTCGTGTGCGGAGGGTGCGTGGCAGCCAAATCGAGAACCGCTGCATAACTACTTTAGACTCTATAAAGCATCCAGCACATGAATATTCACCGCCAGAGATCAAGATCAATTTAATCATCCCATCGATACCTGCACGATAAGGCTAACGAAAAGTTGAGGCGCTCTCCTCTGGACAACTGAGCAAGTGATTTTCATTGCCTCGACCTCCCGCATATAAGTAGATCTTACTGAGCTAATACCCAAAGTTTTGTATAAAGGTGATCACTTGCAGGTTGAGATCAAGGTTCTTTGAGTTGTAAATAAGGGTTGGTTTTGCCACACAGTTCTCTCAATCCCTCACATAAAAGCGCTCGGTCTGCGCCGACCATATTTTAGCCAATCCCAACACTGCTTTTAAAAGTTAACCAGAAGCAGGGTGAAGCGAAAGGTCAAAAATAAACCTGTTTGGGGGACAAAATTTATACTCTGGATTTTTAGTCTTTTGCGCAATACCAACACTCTGCTAGAAAAGGTGTATTAGCCATCACCGCATACATTTTTTTGCAAAAAACATTTACGTGCAAAAACGACAAAAACCTGATTGCATCCACAGCCCACCAGACGAGTGGCTGCAGGATGCTTTCCTCGCCAAACAAATACAGTCGTGGTTTGTTTGAATCAGATAAACAGTGGTGGAGCAAAATTTCGCAGAATGCAATGAAACTACGATAAGTTATTAGGATGAATTAACAAGTTTTTCTCAAGTAAATTTTACGTATCGGGCAAAAATTATTCTCCTTCTATTTTTAGTGTAGTTAAGGTATGATTTTGCCCACAAGTGGGTCAGAACCTTTGGCACTTAGAAAGTGCCTAAAGTTCTTTAAAGAAGCAGATTAGATGCTAGAACACTGGTTAAGACAACAAATACGCATTTTCTAGTTACGAAGTACATTTTTATTTACATTCCCTGTATGATTGCTATTAAGTTCAAACTGAAACACGTTGCAAGCAGCATACATATCTACAAGATATCAGAAATTTTAAATTGATTGAATGTACATGAAATCTTGAAAGTTATATTTTGGTAAACCTAAAATACAATTGATCGAACTTTCTCGGAGGCTACTGACCTCGATTTCACCACTTTGAGTGAGAACCTGGCGTTACTGACTATTTCAAGGTCATTAAAGTACCTCCCCTTATTCAGTAAAACTATAGTCAGAGCCCCAGGACAGCATTCCTTTAAGCTTCAAAGTGCTCTTGTCACATGAGCAATTGACCAAGATACACTTTTAAGATCTTGAAAAAATTGCAAGTTACTGAAAACAGGTGTTTTGCAAGAACGTACTGTATGCTAGCAAGAATTGGCAGCACGTGCATACTTTGCTACATGGTTAAAGCCTACACGGGCGGCAGTAATTTTTACCACTTGTTGTTACTCAGAAACAGGAAGTTCTCTCGTTTGTCACTGATTTCCTGCCTGTTGAACAGATGAATCAATCAGTTACGTAACCTGGGCAACGCAGTCTGCATTGCTTTTTGCGAGGCAACCTTCTCCACAAACAACATAGCGTTAGAAATTAACAAATATCCTGCAACACTTTGACTGAATGTGCCTAGGCCAAAATAGNTGNTGTTGTAGGGGTGTATCATTNATAAGTGCCATTCACCACCTTTCTAGGTAACAAATGTTGTGTTAGGAACTACCANCTGCTGAATTTAGTAACATAAATCAGCCGCAAGTGGGATGTGTTTATTTGGGTGCTGTCATCACATCTCTTTTTGCTAAATTACCTNCTGCATATCTGCATGTCGTGTTGCTACTTTACCTGGAGCAGACGTTACCTATTTCAAGGTATAGGCTACTAAAGGAGAGTACTAAAAAAGTATCCAAAACTGTCCGTGCCTTAACGAAAACCTATAAAGTAGTGAAAAAGTTCACCTTTTTTCAGAAGCTAACTATATGACCTTCTTAAGTCATACTTTCGCGTTAACCGCCTGTTTACTCGTTTTCGCAGAGCAAGACTGCTTCGCTTTGTTAAGCAACTTCCTGTAACTGTATGACAGTCACATCGCGTCGTTTTTAATAGAAGCTAATTTTCTGCGGAATGAGCTTATCACGGACAGCTTCCACCTATTGATGTTGACATCCTTTTTGGAAAATACAACCAACCGACAAAAGACTATCTTTGGAATACTTAGAGTAACAAAAAGCTGTATCCATCATCGACAGTTTTGGCTTTTGTTTGCTTCATCTTAATACTCTGATGTCATTATTACTGTTATGGTAATAATCACCAAACACTATAAATGAAATTTTTGCATACGTACATTGCACATCAAAAACAATTCTGTCATCGATATGTTTACATTTCAGTTCCTGTGAGTTGCCAGAACTCAGAATAAATTCCGGAAGTGATGTTTAAGTTGTATTTACTTGAGAGTTTGCTAATCTGCGCGTCCGCGTGCTGAGTAGACATGAGTCTGCGCGTCCCATCGGAAAGCCAAGAGTGGCTCAAATATAATCCAGATAACCTGAACACTGATCGTTAGAGGTTCGTATAGGTTTACCTCAGCCTCGCAGCCTCTTCGAAGTATGAGAATAGGGCTAGCAAAAGCTTAATTACCGAAAGCATGAGTGAGTGCCAATTTTCAGTTTCGCTTAAGTTTAATTTGTTATTCGAAAATATTTAGTTGTTTTACAAATAAATAAAAATAAACAAATAAATTAAAATTACGACGATTCACAATTATTGCGAAGAAGGGATAATGTTTCTAGCTGTATATCAGCAGCGTTCTACAGCAAAATTTTCGGATTTGTATTGCATCATATCGTTTTAAAACTCTACCAAAAAATAGCGTTACACCAAAAACAATATAGAAGGAACCACCTATCGCAATGTTTTTTCAGGAACACTGATGGCCGCAGCAGGGCATGCTGTGTCAACCACGGACAAAGACTTTTTCCAAACTTTCGAGAAAAAACTCAAAACAAGTTGAATATAATATAATAATAATAATGATATTTTATTGCGGACTCATGGTCCATATCACAGACACAAAAGCACAAAAAGTGGTTAGCTGCACATCAGCGCACATTACAGAAACGGTGTCTGCACATGACCAACACTGGGAGGAGCAAAGCAGTTTATCCTCTCCACAGCTGTATCGTCATTCGCAAAAGCACAGAAAATGGATAACCATGCAGTAG
>JGI24159J19872_10008347_pt1 | contig 13562 bp, 9 predicted proteins | sample Ectturendosymbi4_FD_19872 | JGI IMG/M metagenome (IMG submission 19872) | reverse complement strand
CTGACTCCTTTGACAAACTGAACAATATGAATTGTAGTCTACAAGGGCCATCAGAAAATATAATCACAGCAACATCAAAGCTACGATCATAAGACAAAAAATTGACGTTGTGCAAAACTAAAGTCTCAAAGGAAATCTTTGATTCGTTCCCCACTCTTTAATTAACCCCCACTGAAAAAGGAAATTGTTCCTGAAATCATGAACACATTGTCTGGACTTCAGCTGTCACTTCAGAATTACTTCCTTGAGTTTGCTGTAATGAACTTTAGTTGGGTAGTTAATCCATTTGGAATCCATGAATCAAGCAATCTTTCTACCGAAGAAGAGCAGCTCACTGATTTACGAAACGACCCGATTTTTTCAAGCATTGTTGCTCTAAAACAACTTGGACGAGTTTTGGAGATCTTCTTACAAATCCTATTCAATGATCGGTGTCAAAGCCATCAAAATAATCTTGCGATTTGCATCTTCATGGCTCTGTGAATATGGATTTTCTGCTCTGACAGAAATTAAAAGCAAACAACGAGAGAAACTTCTTGGAATTGACAACGAAATGCGGATATGATTGGCAACGACCGAACCTTGTTTCAATCTTGATGTTCCCAAAAACAGGCACACCCACTGCATTCAATTTTTTAAAGCAATTTTTTTGCAGTAGATGTGCCGCAAATTTTTTTATTTTCTTAGTACGCCACAAGCTGAAAAAGTTTGAGAATCACTGCTCTATCTCAATCTACTGCCGAATTATGACTTGCCCAACTTGGGCAAATCCCGGGACTCAGGGGGTTTTGAAGATCAAAATTGTATTCTGCTCGAAGCTTGCGGTACTACATGCAACAGAAGTAAATTAGGTTGAGACATGAAAATATCTTATTTTCAAGGATATTTATGCAGTTTACTGAAACAATAGGTCCAAAAATACAAAATGTGCAATTGATAATTGCAATGACAATTCCGACCACAAAAAGTGAAATTGTGTGGAATACCGTTGCACATACATACGCAAATTCTATTTTGAGCAAAGTAATTAGCTTCGATTGTCAAACGTCAGGGAATTCAAACCAAATCGCCCAAATGTTTTTTGTTACACATTTGGTACGCGAGGCCAAATTGGGCAAATTTTCCTCTTACTCGAAAAATATAAAACTAATGGAGATTTCGACAGGACTGCTTGACAGAACCCATAAAAAATCAGCTACTGAATGAATCAACTTTAAACGTTAATTCGAAGTATTTCTGAAATTAAGTTGAAAAGTGCTATTGCCCAATGTGGGCAAGATGACCAGGGCAGGGTAAGCTGCGCGATGGTGCCTTTTTGAAACACCGTGGGAGAGGAATGCAGAACATGGGCCGGTGACTACTTAATGTGGCCGACATCATACATTTCCTTACATAAATTGGAACATAATATCTCGTCTAAGCGAATTTCCAAGATAAGAAGATACTTAAACAATGAAAGAGAAGTCTCTCTCGCTCCTAGTTTACTCTCCTTATTTTTTTAATATTTAAAACTGCGGAGGGTGCTGTGTAGGACAGTGCTTCTTAATCGGTTGAATGGTTCACCCCAAGGTGAATGAAATTTTTGCAAGGGTGAAAGAAGAGGGGTGAATGAATTTTCTGTTGCTAAGACTTTTGTTCCTGTTTTTCTTGCTTTTTTGCCCAACACGTATTAGCAATTATGAATAAAATGGCGAACTTCAGACATTCCAACTTTTCGTCTCTGAAACAGTCATCAACTTCGTCACTTTAGGAAAACTGCACGATGATACAATTGACTACCTTCACGACATAATAGGGATATATTTTACCGAAAGGTGACATGTTTTGCTCATGAAGCGGAACACCCGGTCTGCCCCGCTTGCCGTTCGAACTTCCGACCGAGGAAGTGATTGCAGCCAATTGCTCGCTATCTGCGCCTTAACCAATTTGACCAAAGAAGCGCTTCCCTCGTAATTTCTGATCGAGGCGTTTTGAGTTTCGACTTTCACATCAGGCACATTCATCTGATGCAGTTCCCTCTGACTCAGCCGAATTCCATGTAGTGGCACTTGTGTGACCACTACACTCACTCGAGTGATGGAATCTCTGCTGTACTCTGCATGAGCGTCCTGTACTCCTGTGCGAAGGATATCTTTCGAAAGTTTCGATCTCAATCTTGAGTGAAACCATACATATGAACACTGATTAGTGTAGCCTTACCAGTCACGGTAAAAGAGTAGCCTTTTTGTGGTATTTGTTTGTCACCACTTTGGGTATTGATTCCAACATGTAATATGCATTTATATTTCAGGCAATACCAATAAGGTCTAAGTAATACGTACAAAAACACTTTGTTTTGATGAAAGTAACTATAAATCAGTGGCTTTCAACCTTTTTTGTACCGCGACCCATTATACCAACCCACTATAACCCAACAACCCTCATCTAAAACTTGAATAAAGTAAATCTAATGCAGCTGTGCACATAAATTATCTACTCGTGACCCCTCCAAAAATGGTTCACGACACCCAGGTTGAAAACCACTGCTGTAGATGAAAATCGATCAGGACAGGCCAGCTTCATCAGCTTCGCAGTTTACAAAAACAGATTTTGAAAGGAAGGCTAGCATCGAGAATAAGTTGCCTTCAGCAAGATTTTCATCACAACATATTTCAAAAACATATCTCTATTATGGGGATTTTTGGGTTGGTTTGTTCCAATTCCCGGAGTACACACTGGAGCTCATGACTACCACTTACATGTCAGAGAAAGGATGTTCGTATTTGGTCGAGCTCATAGGAATCGAAAGTGAAAGGGGAAAGGGGGGCTTGGATTTTGAAATTTGATATTTTCCGATTCACTTTTTGCAGAAAAATGTTTTCCTGTAAGTTTTGATTTGGTAAAATGAAATTTCACCTGGGTTGCCATCGCTTGGAAAAGTCCACTGTTGCACCCTCTCTGGAAAAAATCTTCCGATGCTCTTGGCTGAGCTGAAAACTAAAATGCGAAATGAGCTGGGATGTATCATAGGCGGATCCAGGATTTTTTTAGGGGGGGCTCAAGGACTAGTTCATCCAGATGTGTATTGACTGCACATCAGTGAAGACTGAACTTCTCAGGTAACTTTTTTTAACAAACACGGTTAAATACCCACAGACAATTTGGCCAAATCGCATTCTCACCATTACTGAGGCGGACTGGGACGTTTCCGGAGAAGAAGCGGCCTTCACAACAATTCAGAAATTATTCTCAAACTTATTTAACCTTAAAAAAGTAACTTGTTGAATGTCGGAAAAATTTTATTATTAGCAGAACAAACAAGTCCACGCAGAAACAACGCGTTGGGCAGGCATAGAAGTGACACAAAAACTACACAAAGAAACCTGAAATGCCGCTAGTAACCTTTGTTGGCAGTCTGTGCAAGATCCATGCGGTATTGTGTTCGAAAATTGCAAATGTTCATGGAATAGAACTTCATGACGTTTGGACTTGAAAATCTGTTCATTTTCGGAAAATTTTCCGATTTTTATTGCATGACACCAGAGCCGTAACGAGGGAGGGCAAGGGGGCACAATTCTCCGGGCGCCGAATCACTGCGGGGGGCCAAAAAGTCACATACAACACTTTTTTCAAAACAGTACATTTGCTTCCGAAAGACCTCAGGTTCGAACATGGGGGCGCTAAACTTGTTTCTTGCCCCAGGCGCCATCTAACCTCGGTACGCCCCTGCACATCATGATTGTCTAGCCAAAATGGCGAAATTTGTTTGCAAAAATACCTGCCCATTAGTGGCAAGCTATCAATCACAAACTATTTGAAACAAAATACTCTTGATTTATCGACGTCATTTGACCATAGAAATTAACTTGAAGGTTGAACAAAAGGTACAATATTTCCAAAACAAGCACAACTTTCCTTCCCCCCATAAAACGCTTGGGGTACGCGTAGAGACAAACATACTAAAGTACCAAAAAACTCGAAAACAATAACTATGCTGGCACTTTGCCCTGGAAGGTGTTTATTGTATCACAAGGTCATTCAAAATGACCAGACTATTTTTCCACGTCACAGCGGGAAACGTGAAGCTTGCAGTGAGTCAATGCCCAAATTCTCATAGACTCAATTTGTTGTACGAAACGCGACCTACATCGCGGTAACGCAATTTTCGAAGTACTGTACAGTAGGTTGAAAAAAAATTATTAGAGACAGCAGAATATTGGTCGATAAAAAAGCATTTAATTTCGTGCTGAGCTGAACTTTTGTCCAAAAAATGTTGGTGGCAGGCAGGGGTCTAGGCCTATTTCTAAAAAAAGAGGTGTGGGAACGGCATTCCCACACCAAACATAAAAGAAGACCGATTCGCCTACAAGAATTTCCACGCTGGATCTTCCTATTTCACACTGGTGCTTCGGTGCTATACACGAGATAACTTGACATTTATTCATTTATGCTTCTCCAGCCGCTGCACGTAGAAATTGAAATGAAAAATCTAAATCTTCAAGTAGGCCTCACGCTACTAGTGCAAAAAGGTGTGGGAACGCCGTTAGCCATCTTTAGCATAGCCTACAGCTAATCTAGCACGCTTCACTTTTAGCCTGTTTGACATGCAGGCTACTTTTTGCGGTTAGGTTTGCTGTTTTCTAATTTACGCTGTCACTGAGTGCTCTAACCTAGCCTGTAGTTAACTGGATTGTAAGTTCGTTGTAGCGTAATTTTAATGCCTCCCCTTAACTAGAGTAATAACATGAGCTGCACTCATTCATGAAAGCTTGGAGGAAAAAATAGTATGATCTGCAGCTCATTCAACTTTTGTCCACGGTCTGCTCAGTCCCGTCGCCACGGGTGGATTGGTGGGCTTAGTCCCCCCAAACAAACCTCCAAGTCCCCGAAGTTGAAACATGACACACTATAAATCAGTTGAGATTTTGTCAATTTTTAAAATGTCAAGCCCCCGCACAACGCAAATCCCCTCCTATTAAAAACATTCTAGCGACGGTTCTGGGTCTGCTGCTTATTCATCTTTTCTCCACAAGAAGCCCAATCTTACCCAAATGAAACAAGAGTTTAAATACTTACGTGCGCAGTGGCATGGCCAGCATAAAATTTTGAATGGGTCAAAATGTTTGATTGTAGGCGAGCAACAGTATTTCGTTTGAGAGACTGCCTCTTATTAAAGCACAAAATGGCTAGATATTCCAAAAATTTGGAGGGGCCATGGCCTCCTGGCTACGCCTGTGTACATGCGGTTTATATAACGTATATGTAATGTAAATATTTTGTGTAAACACTTACGTATTTATAACATTGGGACCATATTTTTTATGTAAAAACTTGTTTGTTAGAAGTTTCATTTATAGTGAAATAAACACATTCGGACTGCCCAAATTCAGCAAAATAAGCTTCGCATTTAATATTTTCGTCCCTATCCTTGTGCAAGAAATGGTTTATTTAAAAGCTATCCAAAAAAGTCACCCCAATGGACGTTTCTGTGTCGGGAACCATCGATCAAAAAACGTATCTGAAACAATTTAGGGGGCCTTTACCCCCTTAGCCCTCCCCGGATCCGCCTATGATGTATTGACTCATTGCTGAGAGCGGCATTGGAGGAATTAATTCATCTGCAGTTTGAGAAATTGATCATATAAAGTTCGGGAGTAGTGCAGTAATTAGCAAAGTGCTTTCTGTTGTAAATATTCATATTTACCTAACGTCTTTTTGTGGTTTTGTTACTGCGTCTAGTGGCAGAGGTTTGGAGTTAGATTCTTCCTGAGCCCATAGTTTTCAGGTTCTGTGTCGTCGCTCGTTAAAATACATCGGATGACTATATTTACTTCTTTCGTAGCCTCCCATTTTTGACAGTTGATACAGATTCGGCTGTCTTTGGATAAGTCACTTAGCTCAAGCAGGTCTTGTACAAAAATTAAATTCAGCAATAAAATTGTATATATAGTCAGGCTATTTCAACATGCATTCGCAGTCGGGTGAATGGGATTACAGCAATCGATGGCAGGGTGAATGATACCGAAAAAGGTGAAGCACTGGTGTAGGAAGCTGCAAAGATCGCACAATGTTATGTCGCCACAGCACCCTTGCCGCACAATCTGACGTGGACAGTCCACGGTGGACTGTCTTCACGTAGGTCCGTGTGGAGGCGTACTGACTCAGTTTCCAGATAATCCTTGCAAGCTTTCAAGTTCGCAGGATTGTCGACTTACGACTGATCCTTACTTGGGTTGCAAGGCCTTGACTCGTTTCCGCGATTCATCAATCCAAAGTGATTCCTAACGCTGGGGTAATGACCCACAAGGTGGGATCATGGAAAGTCGGCTCTGTAAAACAAAAATAACAATGTGGTGAAATTCTAATTCAACACCAATTCGGAAAATAGCGTTAAAAGCATGTTGGTGGGACTGGTTACGATATCCTGACAACGAATATTTGAATGAAAGCCGTCGTTGGTGAGTATTTATGAAGTTACGCGCAATCAAAATGTCACATTATACAAGGTAGGCCTATACCTTCACTTACCATGCACAGCCACAACATGGCGGCGGAAACTCTGCGCAAGAACTGCTGAATCGTTGCATTGTTTAGGGTTAAATCCAAACCATAATCTAACTCTAAACCAGTGGTTCTCAAACTTTCTTCGTTGCGACGCCTTTGGAAAAGTTTGCTGGTCTTGCGACGCCTCAGCAATATGAATTTAATAGATACTTTTGTAATAATTCAAGTTTTATTTGTTGAAGAAACAACAAAAAGATATGCGCATCATTATCATTAACGTGATGCGTGGGCTTGCTTATTTTTACAAAAGTCGTCGAATCTTGGACGAATCTGTGAAACTGCCGCGCCCATTTCCCTTCCAAGGTTTATTCGTGGTTGATATTTGGCTTTAATCACAGCCATGGCAGTAAATCATGATTAGTATAAATACGACGTTGCGAAAGGGATAACTATTCCTAGCGCTTTTTTCGCCAAAACTGGGCATTCGTCACTAAATGAAATTCAAATAAATTTGTCGGATTTCCTGAGTTGAACTATCTTTTTAAGTAAATATTGTATCATAGGTCAGGTCAATATAGTTTTATTTTTTTGTTCAGTAAAGGACGATGGTGTAGGTTGGACGAAAGGATCTCAAATCCACTTACAGCTTGATAAACTCCCCGGAAAGTACTGATAAAAATTTAACTCAAGCTTAAATGGATGTTACAAAAATATTCTCTGTAAATTTGAAGGCAGCATCACACATGTATTTTCACGCAAATTAGACAAGAAAGTAAAGCACTGAGAACTTCAGGACAGGTTTGCTGTATCTTCCTTCAAAAACAATAGCTTTTTAAGGAACGCCGCAATTTTATCTGATACGTCAAGCATATTTTTATCCGGCCCTTGCATAGAAAAAAAAATAAATTATTCAATTTACCGAAGGTATCACATAAGCATGGGCGTCCGCAGGGGGGCAAAACGGGCATTTGCCCCCCCCCCCTGGTAATTGAAAATAAGCACCAAGATTTTGTAGTAAACATGAAGTCATCAGATCAATTCCGATCAATTAATTAATATTTGCAATGCCACTTTATTTGCCGGTATGAAATTCACATTGCACAACAGCCAGGTTTACTGTTCTGGTGTCGTGCAGTAGTGAGCTTGCAGTTCACTCGTGTCCACGCCTTTGCGTGACCAAACTTAGGAGTGAATTTTTCTGGTGTTGGTCTTTATTGCGTAACAATATGATGGCAACAAATCTTCCAAGATTTGCTTCAAGTTACGACAGCAGGCGTTTTACCGTATGCTGCTTTTGAACACTGGTGACACGCTTAGTGATTTTTAGACTGGCCTAGCTAGTGATCTAGTGATTTTTCAGAACAATGTAGTGATTTTTTGAGTATGTGTTTGAAGAAAACCAACTGTCCTTTTTCTAACTTTTCAGACGTTTTCAATCCGTAAACAATTGGTTACGTGATTGGTTGTTTGAAGATTTGCACCATCACAACAAAAAGTGTTTTTAATTTGAGTTTCCAATCGTTTTCATTTCCGCGCTGTTATTGCTGCAATATTGGGCATGACAGGATTTCATTTCGTTACAGGAACGCTGCAGAAGAAATAATCAAATAAATGATTCAGGGCCGGCTTTAGCAAGTGCCGGGCCCGATTGGAAGCATTTTTGCGGGGCCCCACTCAGTGGCTTGTGCAGAAACTTTTTAAGAGGTCATCAAATCATAATCATAGAAATCATGAGTTATGGTTAGGGAAACCAATTTTTTGACCTAAAAACTTAAAATTTTGACTTTATAATTTACAAATTTTGACTTTATTTTGACCTATAAATATTCTGCGTTTGCACCTGCAAAATAATTCAACTTTATGTGTTAACCCAGAAGCATATTCATACACTCTATGCTTCGAAATTTTAAAATATTTGGTTGTTTAACTTAGGGAATGATATATAGATAAGTAAATAAATAACTACAGTAGAGTCAGCCTGAGAACATGATAAAGTTGAAATGTTGTATGCATGATAGATTGAGCAATTTACCAAAGCAAGTACTGTAAGACCATGTTTCTTGCCTTACCATGCCTATCCTACATACTGTTCAATCGTCCAGTAGTGGGCAAAACAGCATTATTACGCCAGAAGTCGCAACAAACCTGCAACTAAACTTGCAAAAGCATATCAATATATGTTGTTGTAGTTTCAATAAAGTATCGATGAAGAGAAAAAAACTCTCGCTGCAAGAAAATTTTGACCTAATGATAAATTTTAACTTTTTTTTGACCTATTAACTTGGGATTCCCTCGTGGTATGAGCGTGAAATTTGGTTTGTGGACGTTTCATGAACTTTCAAAGCGGCAGAAAAATTTTGACTTTATTGACTTTTGGTTGCCCTAGTTATGGTGAAAGATTGAGGTCCGAAAACGGCAATGCCAAGCTAGAGGTGTATGGGACAGGGCCGCAACCAGCGAAAAATTTCGGGGGGGCAAAGTCACTTTTGGCAACGATTATGACGTCATCGATGTGCAGTCAACCATGATGCGACTTTTTTCCTACTAACAACTTACCAACATTGGTGGTGGAACTTTTTTCATAGTGGGAGGACCATGGGCGTCCGCAGGGGGGACAAAATGGGCATTTCCTCCCCCTGCTAATTGGCACACGAACCAAATATGCTAGAAAACCTGAAGTCAACAGTTTAATTCCGATATTAATTGAGTTAATTCTTGGAATGACAGTTTATTTTCCGGTATGACACTCACACTGCGCAACAGCCAGCTTTACTGTTTTGGCATTACGCCGTGATGAGCTGCATTTTCATATCGGAATTAAACTATTGACTTCAGGTTTTCTAGCATATTTGGTTCGTTGAGAAAGAATTGTTCTATTATTGGACTTTACTGGGTAACAATAACATGGCAACAACAATTCTTCAAAGGTTCATTTCAAGTTGCGGCAATAGGTGTTTTGCCGCCTGTGACTGTTGAACGCAAGCATCTTGGCAAGTAATGCAGCGAGACAGTTACTGCTGATAGCAGTAAGCCAAATAATTTTATACTGTGTGAAAAGAAACAAGGACGCCAGAAAGCAGGAAAGTGAGAGGAACATTTCCCTCTGCTCTTTCAAAAGGGGGAGGAAGTGCCTTTTTCATTACAGTATTGTGGGTAATTTCATGGTTCATCAAGATCGAATTGAAACAAATTTATTGCAGCTATTCGCGTAACAGGAAAATTCAGAATGGTTTTCCATCATTTCTTCTATTATTTTTGAGGTCAATATTGTTGCTGAACAGAAACAAAAATATTGGTAACGATTTGCTTGCTTTATATAAGTTTTCTTTTCCCTCAACTTTATACTGCTCCCCCTGCCCTACTGTTGTTTTGGCGTGCCTAAAAAGAAGCATTGCTGCCAATAAAGCGCAAATTTTGAAACCAATTTTCCTTCTAAGTTACGAAAATGCGCAGTACCACCAGAATCGTCGCCAGAAAGTCTTCAATAAGAGGTCTTTCTGTGCAGGGTGGTATTTAATATCTCAAATTGGGGGACTTTAATGTTTGTTTGGGGAAAGCTTAACCCACCAAAGCCTCCTCCCGTGCTGACGGGACTGAGTGCCACCAGACCATTTGGGCAGTGAAAGCTCATTCTTGCGCACTTGCGCTATTCCAAAACATTGTGAAAACATTAAAACAAAGAGAACCTACTTGAATTATGTGTGTACCTTGTCAATCCCGTCGCCACGGGAGGGCTTTGGTGGGCTTACCCCCCCAAACAAAGTTCCAAGCCCCCCAAATTGAAACGTGAAACACTATAAATAAGTGGAATTTTGGTTAATTTTATAATGTCAAGCCCCCCCGCACAAACGCAAAGCACCCCCGAACTGCAAAGCCCCCCTATTGAAGACTTTCTGGCGACGGTTCTGTACCTTGTTCGTGTTTTGGTAAAATTTTAGACTCATTCTAATAATTCACAAGTTTTTGTAATTCATTCAGAACTCTGTTAATTCAATCTTAAGAAGTAGGATATTCATGCTCACTAAAACAAACATTTGCTCTCTGCAAATTTTCTGAGAGGGAACCCTGTTTGCAACTGCTGCCGTAACATTGGACATTTTCTTTATGGCACAGAAAGGGTAAAGCATTTTGCGTTGCATCGTCAGCAACCTGAAACTGACAAGCAAAACTACTGGACTTATTTTGCCTTTGGCCAAATACGATTGGTTGAAGGTAAAATAGTTCCAGCAGTGCTTTTGCCTCATGAGGCAAAATAGACACAGCCTTTGGCATTTACAAAATTTAACAAGGAAGTGGCATCAGAAGGAAAAGCACTGCTGGAGTTATTTTGCATTAGGAGAATTCGATTGCTTGGATTGATCAAGTGACAAGGTCGATACACTTGGATTAGCATAATATCCTTGTTATATGACCTAAAACCCTAAACCTAAAACCAAATCCAAAACCTAAACCCAAAACTTAACCCAAAACATAAAAACCCAAAACCTAAACCCAAAACCTAAACCTAAAAATTGAACCTAAAATCTAAACCCGAAACCTAATCCGTAAACCTAAACCCTAAACGTAAACTCTAAACCGAAACTTAAACATACACCCTAAATGTAAACCCTAAACATTTTGAAAAAGTACATTAAAAGCCCTCCTATCAAAAGTGTAACCTCTACAAGCTAAGCCAAAGGAAATGGTGAGAGCAGAATCAACGAACACTTGCACAGCAGGTACAGACACTAACCACTCAATTATGTTCACGTTGCTACTAGAATAGAACTCAACGTTATGTGTGAACAATGGTGGATAGGCCTACATTTCGAATTGCAAACATCTGATGGCAAAATATAAACTACCATTTAGCAAACCTGTGAAATCGGATCACAACTAAAATTTTTGATATTTTCAGAATATTCACATTAAAACAAAAAAAAATTTCTCAGTTCGATCCAGTCCTGATCCGGCCAATCAAAATTGGCTTCAGTCCTGATCTAGTCCTGATTCGTGCTCATCTCTGATAGTCATCCAGCAAAGATAAGATATAACACCTTAGCAATAAAACATCAACAAACGAAAAATTTTGGCAACAGAACATCACACAAAAACTACAAAGTTTATGCAACATTTTATTATAATGCTACACAATATTGGCAAAGTCAAACGAAATAGATAAATGGGCTGTGGAATTGGAGCCCGAGCCCAAGAAACTTTGGATGGTTGTAGCTGGAGCTGAAGCCAAATGCTTTTACATGGTGAAGCCTGAAATTTAGGTTCCGGTTACATTACACTGTCCTTGGAGGGCAAGCAAGTTAACTCATTGCGGGACGAGCGTGGTTTGTCGTACGTGTACATAATATCCTCGTTTTCATGGTTGTTCGAATGGGGTGCCTGGGGGCCTTGGACTGGACCCCCGAATTTTGAAATTTGAAAATCTTTTTTTCTTAATTTCGGGTTTCTAATAGAAAAATTTAACCGTTGTTTGATCCCTTGAAAAATGCTTTTGCCACCACCTGTAAAAATCAACTATTGTCCGCCCTGGAATAAATCCTTCCTACGCCCAAGTTCGTTTGTGTGTAGAACAGGGGATCTCAAATTTTTTGCACATGTTCCACTATCCATCAAATATATCATTTTGCGACACCTTTTATCTATGCTGGTGTAATANTACAATTGTACAATTAAGATATTTGTTTTCAGTTTTCAATGTACCAAATCATTTTGNAGCCGGAACTCAAGGCAAAAACTTGAGATGCCTGGAACTGGAGGTTTAAATTTAGCTCTGGCTCCACAACCCTGCTTTAGGCTATTNTAGCCTACAATACAAGAAATGCATTTGCTAAGAGAAAGAAACGTATTTTTCGGGCTTTAGCATTAGCAGTGCCCTTCAGAACGTTGTCCAAGTTTTTTGGATTCAATGGACATAATCGTCAAACTATTTAGGCGCTTTTGCTGGATTGATGATCTCACATACGAGGGTTTTAAATTAGTGTCAGCTTAGAAAACTCCTTTCTCTGGATGCCACGGTCACTGGGATGGTCAATTGTAAATTCTGCGGACAATAAACAAATATGAAAAGAGGCTACCTCATCAGATCTCTACGAAGGTAAATGCATACCGCTTTGAAAGACCGACCAAGTAGCAAACACTTGCAACCACGACCTAAACTTTACTTTCAGAAGACAAGTGGCAGTTGCTATTCAAACAGCAATATCCTTCTGCTTCAAGTAGGCTACAAAACGCTTACAACTGAAACAGAAAACAGCGTCAAAACTTAAGCTCTCTCTGCCTTAACTAGCTGCTATTGAAACGACTAGACCACATATCGAAGACAATGAACACTCATGGGCGTCGGAAAATTTTAAATCAAGTGAAGTTTTCTCAGATCTAGTGAATTTTTGTGAACCTAGTGATTTTTGCCGAAAAGCCTGTGGCAGCACTGCTTTTGAACGCAGACATCGTGGCAGGTAATGCAGCAAGGCAGTGATTGGCTGCTGATAGAGGCAAGCCACGCATTTTGATGCTGTGTGAAAAGAAGCCCAAGTGAATCTGTAGCCATGGGCCTCCGCAAGGAGGGAAAATGGCGTTTGACTCCCTTAGATATTTGGTCTAAGAACCGAAAATTTTTAGAAAACCTGAAGACAGCAGTTTAATTTCGATTAATTGGTTTCATGCTTGCAATGACAGTTTATTTGCCGGTATGACACACTGCACAAGAGCCAGGTTCGCTGTTCTGGTGTCATGCAGTTATGAGCTTGCAGTTCACTCATGTCTGCTACTTCGCCTGCAGCTGCAAAGGCAGGTTACAAACAGGGTTGCCAGACAACTTTTGAGAAAAAAGCCAAACTATGTCTAAAAAAGCCAAACCGTGTAAAAAAGCCGAATTGTTAAATAACATGAAATTTAAAATTTTTATTAGTTGTAGGACATTTTAGAAGAATAAAGTTGCAGCATTACTTCTACACTCTACAGGAACAAATCTTCATCTTCTACATTTTCCACAGTGTTTCCACTCGAACCTTTGGCATTATGGGTTGTAAGATGCAACTTTATTCTTCTATGGGTTGCCAGATAACTTTTGAGAAAATACACCA
>JGI24159J19872_10008346_pt1 | contig 13563 bp, 7 predicted proteins | sample Ectturendosymbi4_FD_19872 | JGI IMG/M metagenome (IMG submission 19872) | reverse complement strand
GTCAGGTTTAGGCGAAAGTTCGTCAGGCGCGCGTTTCTCTAATTTTCTGCGGACTAGCTCCTCCACGGCTCGCATCTAAGGCTAGCTGCCGCAACAGCGGTGACACAGCATCCCAGGAGTTTTCGAAAAATCTTACCGTTTTCAGCATTACCTAATAATGCTTCAGGGTGGTCGAAAAAAGGCAACGCATATTTTGGACGGAAATACCTTACGTTTGCCTTAGATACCTCGGTCTTGTCCACACCATCTGACCAAGCTATCGGAAGGAGAACTTTAATCCAATCGATATGGTTTTTGTTTGAAGTCCAATTTGCAAAACCAACAACAGGTCAACTCTATGAGAAATAAAATGGGAATGACTGGTGTTGATTTTTAAAAAGACAATCGGCTGCGTTTCAAATCCATCAACTGATTGTTTACTTTACTTATAGATGACCTTGATAGATTCACGCCCAAAATATAGCATAATTTTCAGCAATAAATTAAAAAACTTATGCTTAAAACATCAGCCTTTTGCGTAACCTTAATAATCCCACCTCTACCCAGAAATTAACAAAAAGGTCCATGAAGCGTTTTCAGGTGAAGAGGTGGAACATAGACGAAATTTTTGTCTGCTTGCCCTTTAAGCCCATGAAACGTTGGTGCTCGGAAAACCAGCGGAAATGTCAACCAAAGATGCATATGAAAGCTAGAATCCTAGTCGCTGTTCGTTACGTTTGTACGCCATATTGCTCTTGAAGTGATAGATTTCGAAAAGAAAGAGATGTTTTTGTATGTGCGGTTCTCTACTATTTTACAAATTCGTACAGCCAACAAAAAACTGAAACTATTTGATCTTTTCTGAGAGAAGATCTCCGAGTTCTCGCAAAAGATTCAAATGAAGGTAGATACGATGCAAAAGCAAATGTATAAAATAATATATATCAAACGAACGTTATTATAAAATCAGATACGCTCAATCAGCCAACTGCATGGGCTCTGCTTTTTTTCTGCTGTGATTCAAACTTGCATATATTCGTATCCAAGTAACTAGTCTCCATAAAGCCGACACATGCAAACCCATCAGCACTTTATAGGGAATCGATACCAGGTAACGCTGCACATCCTCAGTTCCGAAATTTTATTTAAATAGAATCTAATGTATTCAATTCAGAGGTGCTTGTAGAGAGAGGTTGCTTGAATACAATCAAACATGTTTTTTTTTTTTCAGAGACTGTTCTTGAAACTCAATGGGGAACACTTAAACAATGGTTTAACCGTCGCCAGCGGAGATCATTGGAAAAGAATCAGGTTCAAAAGAGTTACCGCCACCGGTTTATCTAAATCTAAACGATAGAAGTTTTATGTTGTTATTTACTGCAGTCTGAAGCAGACAAGTGCACTGCCTGAGAAGTTTTGCAACGCTGATATAGGTCAACTATAATTTTCGATCAAAGTTCGGACAGCCAATGGCTTTGAATTTAACACAATACCAATGTCCCTGCACGATTAAGCAATGCTGATCCACAGAGTCGGACAACGTTAGTGATGGATTTTTGGAAATAACGTGACTACTCGCTTTATTTCCAACAGCGTCTTGGACGTATTTTAGTCCTTGAGCAAATCATTACAGTGGTCACGCAAAAACTACCCACAGAAAGAAAGATGCAAATGTTCGAAGAAATTGAACATACTTTTGACATCCAATTAAAATAGAAAGAGGTTCTTATGATTATGGGTTTCCAGGCAAGTACCAACTGGACCATGGTTTAAGACGGCCTTGTTTGTTTCTGAATTGAGACAAACATTTGGAGGTTGTTTTAGGTTCGTGGCATTTGTGCTGAGCACGTGCATGTAGCGTACGATACGGTTTGAAGAATTTTTCCAACAAAAAATGTGATAAATTTAAAGAACACAGCAAGACAATACATCAATGTTTGAGCAAGTGTGAAAACTAGCTTTTATTAGACATCGCTTGTTTTGTATACATCGAGCAAAGTAAAATCGTAGCGTTCTAGACGAGAAAAAAGTTAGATGCGAAGAATATGGACGAAGTCAGTGCGATGACTTGTAGTACGAAATCATTGCCTTGGCTATCCTGAAGCAAACAGTATGATTGATTCAGCCGCACATCCAGAATATAAATACTTACAGCTAGGTCAAGCTTACTGGTTACTTATTTTAGTAAGAGCTACTGCAAACAGCTCTGATAAATTCAGTAACACTTCAGTTACTACGATATACGAACCTTGTTCAATCCAACTTGTCAAAAATAACAATGATAATAAATTATAGTAAAGAGCAAAATACTTTTCCTTTTTCTTAAAAACAATGCAACATAATATTCTTCTACTTAATTGCAGCCAAACTGTGTGCAAAAGCACAGTGCATCGTGCAGGATCGATTGGGCAATGGATTATGTGTTAGGTTTTGAATATAATTTACACGATCCAAAGCTTTCTACTGTGTAGTTGGTTCATACCTCTAATATTACAAATTGTTGAAAAACTTCTACCAGCTTCGACAAACTGCCTCAATTGTTTTATGTCTATGTTGAAGTGTTTGACAATCCACTGATCGCATACATCGCGTCAGCTGGTTTTCTCATGTCAGCAGCTTTTCCCTCTTACCAGGAATAGTTTACTATAATTTTACGATCAGGAATTAAGCACGTGATGTTGTTTCCACTTGGAATAATTTTTGGGCCCTGATTAAGGAAGTAGCAGTGTGATGAAGACAAGTGAGTTTCCATGAAGAAAAAAACATTTTTTGCAAGTGTTCTTCAGAAAGATATCCACTCACAGGGTTCTACTGCAATTGTGTTGGTGCTCGAAATAAAAAACTCATTTGGTTTAAATTGCTCTCATTTCTATGAAGAAACACGTTGACACCGGCATTTTCCACTTCCAAGTTGAAGGAAATGTTTGGGATCATTGACCAGTGTTCTGATGACATGGTAGAAAGATTGACGACAAGAACATCACATGACGAAGAAAAGTTCGACATGAAAGAGTAAGGAGGCAATCTAGTTTCTAGTTTCAATGCGGGTGTTTCGTGGTGCACTCAAAAGTTCCTTAACATTTTTCCTTTACGTTAACATCGCGGTTCGCAGTGTTGTGTGAAATTTTGAGCTTTTCAATCCGTTTTTCAGCATTGTATTTTAGAAAATCTGCAAGAACAGCAAATTCAGTTTTGTCGCTTCTCCGTCTTTGTATATCAAAAGGGCAGAATAGTAACAGCCTATTTTCAGTATGTTGAAAATGTTTCACATCTGTCGACACTGTAGCCTAAATCGAACGAACTCTGGATTATGATTCATCCGAGGTATTTCCGGTTCTCCAACAATTTAATGTTGTTTGCTGAAAAATTTAAGACGTTTGTTGGGTTTAAACAACTATGTAGGCATATTTATGACAAAACATGCAGTAAGCAAAACCGATTTTGTGTAATGCTACGGTCTCAAAAATATTTTCAAAAGATGCTGATATTTTTGTTTTTCGTGCCGATGCATGGACTTTATCATTAACAAACCTTTGGCCTGGAATAACATCCAAAGTTTTTTTCTATATAGCGTGGTATCGCCAAGCCACGCCCTGTGTGAAGTAATTATTTAGAATACGTAAACGTCGTCCCATATAAAAGAACGTATACACGTATTCGTCGAACAAATTGTGGATTATGAACCACTGCACAGTTGCTTTTGTGTCATCTATCAGAAAATATGAACACTTTTGCAGTAGTTGGTATTTGAAATCTATGTAGGCAGGCTTATAGTAAAAAGATCCAATAAAGAAAACTGGTTTTGAGTTCATGCTGTAACATTTGAATTGTGATTTAAAAAACAAACAAAAATTTTGCATGCTTTCTTTGCCAATGAATATTTCGATATTGTCATCAGTTAGCCTTTAGCTAGACCTGACACCAAAGGATTATTTATAGCATTGGATAGGCAAGTCACCCACTTCACCTACATTCGTACATTGGAAAACAATGATCCCACTGTCGTTTTTGTGCAGTAAAACGTGATGCGCCTTGGCCCAAACGAGGCAGTAGTGCTGTGATCGTAGATAAAATTGAAAATGAACATTCAGGAAGTTGAAATATGACTAACAAAGCAAAGCGTTTGCAACCACAGGAAATAAGCCGTTGTGACATACTGGTAGTATTTGCTGACTATTGCTTTGAAGCAGTAACTGCAGCGTAATGGAAGGCGGCATTTCTGAAGTAAAGGCGTTGTCTTTAAGTAAACTTGCCTATGATGTTGTAAGCTACAGTACATCGGTGTGATAAATGATTTGCTTTTTTACAGGGTTTTGGGAAAACTGTCATTGGATATTATTTGCTCTGCTGCTTTTGGTGTAAATGTACACACCCAGGTATGCAGTTATGTAATGGCTTGAGTGGGTTGTGTTCTTTGACGAAGGTTTCTGTCAAACATAGTTTAATAATAAGTTTTTTTATGCCGGTTCAAATAAAATTCTGTCACATTTCGTAGATACGCAAAACTTTTCTTCGGCATATTTCTGGATGTGGCAACCAGTATTCTCTGTAAGGTGCGCGAATTCGCAGTGCCACCAGTCCATATGCCCTATTTGCGCAGTGAAATCACATTCTCGCGCACTTGCAACTTTCCAAAACGAAAAGCTATTTGAATTAAATTTGTTTTTTCTGGTATTTTTATAACATTTTATACGTATTGTAATAATTCAGAAAGTCTTTAATTCCTTTAGAACCCTGCTAACTTAGCCTTATAATATTCATGCTCACTGAAACAAATGTTTGCTGAGTGTAAAATTTTCTTCGAGGTAGCACTGGTGGCTCCTACTGATTTTACAAATTATGTTAACGGTTTATATTTGCATATGCCAAACTATTCGTCGTATACGCCCTTGCTTTAATCGCTTCCTTCAAATGGAGTTGTTGTGGTAGTTAAGGTTAAATAATACTTGACTAAGTTTATTTTTGAAGTTGTCTTTACTTCTAAGGTAGTTCAAAAGCCTTTTGTTTTATTAATTAGTTTTGTTTTTAATTCAAGCTACCCTAACGGTAGTTCTAACGTAGGAGACTCGTTGCAAAATTTTACTAAAATACATTTTCTAAAGTTTCTCTTTATGAAGTATCGGTGAAGAAATTGAAACCTATTACGTTAAAAATGTGTTGGAAACTTCGCCCATCACGCAAGAGAGTCAATGAAGACATAAAATGCAGGTTTTTGTGCACTTTCTAAACACAAGAAACAGGTATCTTTGCATTGGGAATTTTAAACATCAGTGTGACGTCACGAGAAGGTTCCTGTGGCGCCACTGTGACCTTTCAAAGAATTCAAATGCCAATTTACTTTTTCTTATCAGATGTTACACAAAACTGCCCACCTAATGATGTCTTCATTGATTCTTTAGCCTAGGGGTGTGCAACCATGCAACATGCAACACTGCCGGGCCAAATGCACCTAATCAGATTGGACCACGGGCCACAGCTGCATGTGTCAAGCTCTGAAAATTGGACATCTCGCTGGCCACCCACGAAAGATTGGCAATACCCTTTAAAAACCGTAATGCTTACTCTAAAATGTGGAGCTTTCCGCTGGCCAGAAAACTTCAACTCCCGGGCCACAGGTTCCACAAACTTGTTCTAGCGCCATCGGTCAGCGAGAAATGGCCTAAATTTGCTTCACACGACAAACATTTTGGGCTTTCGCTGTCTTTAAAATGTTTGCCATTTATATTTTTTCAGGAAGAAGGCGACGAACCCAAAGTTCTTCAAATGGCAAAGAAAGTTTTCAGCACTTCCCTTTTCAGCAACATCGCTGTGATGTTTTTCCGTAAGGTTTTAAACTTTTAGGGTAGTGACAAGATCTTCAACTTGTGAAGTGGTGATAAAAAGTTTTTTTTTTTCCAGAACTTCAAGTAATTGTGTATTTTAAGGTTTCCTCTGACCTAAGCTGTACCTATAAATAAACATTTTTAAGTTTTTAATTGACAGCTAGTACTTGTTTCTTCCGAAACCCGCAACAATTTTCGGCTAGCACATTCTTTTCTTGGACGGCTCTACGCACTTCCAAGTTACTTAAAACGGGCAGGAGGACTTCACTGTTTGTTTTTAATGAAACTTATCTGTGCTATGTAGTAACCTATGTTAGGGAGTGAGGTCAGGTATCAGCCGCATCAATACTAACTCGCAACGACAGCTAAGGTTTCAGTGGTTTCACATTTAAATGCTGTACTTCTTAATTGTGTTTACTAGTTCGTCGGACCCTGTCGAAAGATGGTTCTCGTTTGCGGCCTTCGAGCATGGACAGCGCCACCCGCTAAACAAAAAAATTAACAACTAGTTCATAAAACATTTTACAACATAAAAGCAAGTTTCCGTTGTTCAGAAGCAATCTGAAACCGAACAAACCAATGATATCTTAATTTTGATAAAGATCTGTGATACGGTAAGACTTCTTTCCAGATTGTTCCACTGTTCGTGGCCATACCACTGAAAAGCTGAGTTTTTGGGTAAATGCAGAGATTCATTACGTTGAAACGTCCCAGCAAGGCTACGAAATCCTAATGGTTGCAGTTTATTAGCATCCACAACCTAAAATTTGGTTCGAACAACCACTCGGTCAGGAACGCAACCATATCCAGCACGATGTATTTTTCACGTTGTTGTACAGTCCCTTGCTTTTTCGAAACACCAAACACTACTTAGGAATCCTGGGTAGTCCCCCAGTCCGGGGCTTGTTTTTTGTTGATTTCATGTACTTAGAAAAATGTTAGAAATCTGTGTTTCTATAACTTTTTCTTATTTTTCAAGACAAATGGAATGGTGCCAGAGTTATTTACAAAAATTTCCCTGAAAGCCTATAAAAAGAAAATTGAGGTGCTCTACTACCCTGGACTACCTGATGTGTAGCAAATTTTGTCCACCCTACTACCTCAAATTTTCAATTTGATTTTAAGTGCAGAACGTTTTGTGGGAGATACGACGTTGGAAATCGTTTTCACAAAGAGTAGACCTACACCATGAATTGATATGATGAAAAAGCAGATCTAAAACGCGTATGACCTTTTTTACGCACAAATAAATATTCCCCTCTATAAAGTAGTTATTTGGGGGTACAGTGTGTAAAGTTTCGCTGTGCAGATACGATTTTGTTGTGAAATTGATTAAAAAGGACGTAGGGAAGTTAAAAATAGTTAGGTCCGAAGAGAAAGGATGTCACATGTCCCAAGAAATTGTAATCAAATTTAGGGTTGCATAACACCGTTTATTTCTCGAGTCGTATAGTATTTGAAGGTTTCCTGAGCAGATTTTTAAGAAGCACTTCGTGTGACAAGAAATTTCTTGGTTTGATTTTTTGTGCGCTGGAATATTCAAGAAAGCTGCTTTGTCAAAAGTACTGTATGTCACGTTTTGTAGGTTTAAATCACATGAAATGTTTTCGACATTGTTGATTCACTTTTGCGTTTGGTTGCTGGAGGGTTCAAAAAACAATTTGTTGGCTTTGTGGAGATACAGCATAGTTTTCTACATATCGTTTAATTTAGCGATTTCTTTGAGTTTTTTCAAACTTGTGTGCTTAGAGATAATGGACCAGGAATTTTCTTTCAGCCTGGGAGTATTCTATATTCACACTGCGGGTCGTTTTTTTGCTCTTTGTGAGGGACAACCTGACATCTTCTGTGGTTTGTTGCAGTTGTTTTCCCCTCCACGGAAAAAGTTGGAGAGTTTTTTAATCTCACTCTCATTCCCCGCAACACTCTCAACTATTTCAGCTCATTGGTTGACGCAATGATAAAAAGCAAACTCGACAATGGGAAGAATGCGGTGAGAAGATTACGTGAATCTATTTGGAGACACAGCAATAAAAATGCTCTTCAACTTTGTACAGGTTACCAGCTAAATATTTAAAAATATTTTTTCCAGGATGTGAAAATCACAAAACTTTTTTGTCGATAGCCAATTAGACGAACAACGACGTTATTTCATACCATTGAAGCCATACTAAATACTGATTTTGGAACACCAAGGAACAACGCCTTACATTTATTTGCCGAAATCTATGTTGACCACCAGCCCCACTCAGTATTTGTTAAAAAGCTTCTGGAAAAACATTTGGTTTAAAATGTTCCGAAACCATACTTGCAAGGTGACAACTTCAATCACTATCCGACGTAGTGTTTTCTACACAATAATGCTAAGACACAACTTGAATTAAATTGGACTTACTGGAGACTCACTCTCTGGCGATATAAAAAAACGTCAATCCTATATGAATCGGATAAAACTAATACGTCCTCTAAGATACGTTACTATGCGGCTGCATAAATTCTAACATCAGAAGGAATAGACATTTCTGTTTGCTGCTTATTGACTGGTGTTGATAAAGTCTTGTGTCGGTACTTCACGCAGTACTGTATACTTATCGAAATAATTCACAAATGCTGATCACAAGCTTTTTTCATGCACTCAGACGAAAAGAAACAACATTAATTATATAATAACATGAACAGTAAACAGCAAGTGGCCAAGTGTTCAACGTGCAATAAACAATGGTGTTGCCATTTTTACTTAGTAAATTTCAACATCCACACAAAATTTTGAAATAAACCCTTTTTTAAAACAAAAAGTGCGAAAAAGCAACACGTGAATTAACTGGAATAGTCAAAGGCGTGTGTAAAGATATACAAACTTGCTTGCTGTTTGAGGTAAAAGACAATGCAGGCTTTTCGCTATTGACTAGAAGCAATTTAACTGCCTTCAAAATGGTTAGAACAATTTTAAATTTTAGCTTGATGGCAATGGCCATTTCTCAGTTGCCTGTGCACCGATAAGGTTGATCAGCAGATTGTCTACAGCAGAGTTTCCCAACCTGGGAGCATGCACCCCTAGGGGTACACTTGCCTACCGGAAGTGTGATTTTAGGTTGGCAATAGAAGAGAAGTATATATTTACATATCTTTTATTTCCGAATATTTATACATATATCAGCGAATATTGTTTTCAAAAGTCATATGCTTATTGTTAAATAGATCGATGATTAATCATGATAAAATATTTTGTCATAAAAAAATTTAGTGACACATGTTCATCTGTAGAATTGCTGAAAGGATACATGGTCAGAGAAAGGTTGGGAACCCCCGGTCTACAGTAACCGGCTTACTTCAGTTATTGCGGCCTGTACAATTTGCTGGATGGCGATTCTTAAAGTACCGCGAAAGTCGTTGAAGTGAAATTGGCGCAATTTCAACTCAAAAACCCAAAAACTTGGAATTTCACTCTCGCGGCCCTTAACTGGTTAAAAACGTCTGTCTCACGGGAAAAAAATTCATTTTGGTTGGTCATGCGTCCGCTACAATGCGGACGCCACTCCACTGACTACAGTTAATAAGTGAAACTTTTGCATTACAGCTTTCAGTTTACTTGCTTTGGGCTGGTGTTTACGCCATATACTCTTTTCTCAGAAAGTGGATTTATTAAAATGCATGTTGGAGACTGAAGTTGACGAGGAGAAATTGAAGGATGCTGTGAAAGGTAGGAAAGTGCTGAAGTTGCGAAAACGTAGGTGCTATGGGTGAAGTCGAGGCAATTGAACGTTGCAAATATTGAAAGCAATTTAATTCATTCATTCATTTTCGTACTCGCTTTTCCACTGGGGAGGGTGACCTGGGCAGTATTCTTAGGATTAAAATGAGTCGAAATACCGTACTGGCAGTAGTGATCTCAGATAGTCCTGCAGTCTCCACACCAAGCAATTTAATACTTTTCTCAAATGGTCAAATTAGAGTACTTGGAAGTGCAAAAAATGTTTATTACCACTGCTATTCGTATAAGGCCATCACAATCACATTTATACTCTACGAGCCTGAGAGTCTTTGCACTGAAAGACTTGTGAAGCTCCCATTGACTGATTTTAAAAAAATAATTTTTTAGCCTTGCGGATCGTTGAACTACGCTCCATTGAAACGGTATTTAATAAAAGCACTGCCGGTCCAAATAACACAGTAAACGTGAGGTGTTAAAACCAAATAGCAAGAAAAAGGACCAGTTAGAGAAGTTGGCAACAAAAATTTATCAAGTTATCAAAAATCTTCGATTTTAACCGACTTTCGGCCAGAAAGTTTTTGATGATTCATACTCTTTGGTGAAATTTGGAGGTTTCATTTTTTTCTTAGTCACTTCGCTATCGTTAAAATTTTACCGGGTTCGGCCTCCGTTAAAATGATATTCCAGCAAAGAGCAAATTGAGGAAACAGACTTTACGTCAAGTCCATGCAAAAGTTAAATACTGTGTCGGAATGGATACTTAACTGGATATTCTTACCTACACTGCTGACAATTTCTACGGGCTGAAGGGGTAATAAACAAAATGACTTTGCAATCGCAGGTATATCTCGGGTTGAGCTCGTGGGAAATAGTATTCTCATGCTTATGGCTGGATACGAAACTACCTCAAGTGCATTATTGTTTCTGGCTTACAACCTGGCTGTGTACAAAGATTGCCAAGAAAAACTACGACGCGAAGTGAAAGAAACCATCGAACAATATGTAAGACAAAAATGGTTTATGGCCTGCCAGGGGCGTAACGAGGGGGGAAAGGGGAGCACAATTCTCCGGGCGCCGAATCATTATGGGGGCGCTGAATCACTGCTGGGGCCCCGAAAAGTCCTAACAATGTCACAAGTACTTCCTTCAATACGGCAGATTTGCTTCCGAAAGACCTCAGTTTCGAACATGGGAGCGCCAAACTTGATTCTTGCCCCAGGCGGCATCTAACCTCGTTACGCCCCTGTTAACTGCTGACTTTGATAACCGCACCAGTATACAAATCAGCGGTATGATCATGTGAAGTTGACAGCAGGACAAGCAAAGAAGTGAAGCTGACTGTGCATACATTTGCCCTCACTCGTTCTTCGATACACTATCACGAGACATACCAACTTTTTGTGTGATATGTGGCGTCTGTTATAAACTTCTGCCCGGGTTTGATGTTTGGAGGACGCTTTCCGCAAACGTGATAAAAATACTTAAGGTTTTTTATATTTATTTGTATGAAACTGGTAAAAAATCTGAATATTTCTAAGTCACCCCAGACAATGTTTATAGGTAGACAATGAAAGCGTCAATGTACTTTTGTATCACAGGGTCGTCTCAATTACGAAGCGATTAATAGCATGAAGTACTTGACAATGTGCATTAATGAGTCACTGAGGCTATATCCCCCTGCTGTCAGGTAACTTATAATGTGCAAGCTTTATGAGTAATGCAAGATTCAACCATTTATGTTGCGTGAGATAAAATTTAAGCTAAGCTTTTGCGTAAGGTGAGGTTCAACAAGTGGTAAATACAATTTATGCGTATGTTGATATGCGTATCATTCCAACTAGCCTCTTCAGGCGAATTGTTTTTAAATGCGATAATAGACTAAACGCTTTTGTTTCTCCAAGCCACTAAAGTAGAGTATGCACGTGGCGCCCACCTCTGTTGTGGCTTTGCAATGGTTAAAGACAAGTTTCCAAGCTTTGGTTTTTATCCTTGTCCGCATTGGCGTAACTTCTGAGGGTGCGAATCGCTTCCCCTGGCAAGCTAAATCTAAAAATAGGCCCCCACCTAGACTATATTTCAGTATTTAGTATCTTTTGGTTTTCAGTAGGTTGTTTTTTACAATTTTTTGGAGTGTTTTCCGCTGCTTTCGTGTTTTAGTATATACCGTATTTATTTGATTGTAGCCCGTGGCAAATTAAGCTTTTTTTCATTTCGTACGGTTGATAATCGAGGGCGGCTTTCATTTTTTATTTCTTTACTTTATCGAAAGGTTAAGATGAGGCTCAGTTTTTCCTTGGCTGCGTTTTTTTTACCACACTCTCTTTTCGCATTCTATTTTCTTCAGGGTCACGTGCACATCCATCACAAGACGGCAGTTGTGGTGGTGTAAGCATTTTTACCAGGTTTGCCAATTAAACGCGAAACGTGCTTGTACGCGAAAGTATCTCAGAGGCTTAAGTAACCTATGTTCAAGTGTGGCTTACAATCAAGGGCAGCTTACATAAATTTTTAAGGAGTATAATTTGTAAGGAGTATAATCAAAGGCGGCTTACAATCAAAGACGGCTAACAATCGAATAAATACGGTATGCGTCTACATCCAGAAAATATAGTTTTTCACATTTTTATTGTGGTTTGGCTAGTGGGCTACCCACAGTAGGCAATGCAGCCCCCTCAGCCAAGTTTTCCCACTGGCTCAATCCTCCAGTTACGCCACTGCTCGTCAGTGTCATTCTTTTGGTGTGGATGATTGGCAAAGGTTTTGAGGAATGCTTTCAACGTCTTGTAGACAACGACTTTGTTTTCCTGCGCATGCAGGAACGTCCGATTTTGTGAAGAAGACACTACAATAAATGGCATCCACATTCCTGAAGGTATTCACGTCGACATTCCAATTTACGGAATGGGAAGAGATCCAGAAAACTGGAAAGATCCAGAGGAGTTCAAACCAGAAAGGTGATGTTGTTTGATTACACCCAACACCTGACAGTATCATTCCATTGTAGGGGGTGGTGCTATTTTTACGCACAGGCACATAAAAATCCTGGAGCGTGAGTGTTTATATCTGATGCTAGACGACTTTGAAATTTAGGGAAAGATTTTGTCTAAGTAAACCTCTCCATTTTGCCGACAAAGGTCGAATTTTACAGAAGTCTGAAACATGTAATCTTATCAAGTCATTTTTTTACCAGGCGGAGTTCAATGTAACGAATCGAACACAGCGGCGAATATTCGACTGCAGTGCCTTTTCTCCCTGTATTTGTCATGAATTATAACTCTAATCTCATGAAGCCATACTTCGGCAGTTGACACAATACTAGTAAAAATGCTAGAATACGATAGCTATGGTTATTTGGGGAAGAACCGAATTGCAGAATGTGCCCACAAGCAAGCCCGTAACCAGGGGGGCCCAGAGGATTCGAAGCCCCCCTTAGAAAATTTTTCGCCACCCTGGAAAAATGTGTTTGGCATGATTCAAAACTATTGGACACAGTTAAAGGATTTGGGCCCTCTCAGAAAACTCTTCGCCCCTCCTGGTGTCCCACGCTGGGTACGGGCCTGCCCACAAGTATAATAGTAAGAGTAGTGGTTTGTTCGCTTGCTAGCAAATCTATGTTGAATGCAGCTAAAGTCAAATTTATGCTAAACCCAGACAAAAAAAGTAACAGAGAATCTTATTATGAACGTGTTTATGGTAGTCGTATAGAAACCGTTTTGCCTTACAAGCATTTGGTGATTATTGTTGATGAAAAGTTGAAATATACAAATCACCGCAAGAAGGTTGGCAGTAGCACATCTGAATATCTAAGCTAGATCAATGAATGATGTAAATCGTGATGTGGCAAATAAGCACTGTTCTTGTAATGAATTTCGATTGCAACATAATGTAATTGGGGGAAGAGGCTCTTCTGATTTGCAGTCGATATCAGTGATTCTGAAACGTGCCATGAGGATACACTTAAAAGCACTAGTGTTTCTGTATGCTTTCGAGGAATCAGTCGACTGCCATCTGCTATCGTCTTTTTGCGATGATTCAAACTTGCACATATCT
>JGI24159J19872_10008344_pt1 | contig 13563 bp, 10 predicted proteins | sample Ectturendosymbi4_FD_19872 | JGI IMG/M metagenome (IMG submission 19872) | reverse complement strand
GAGAAAAAGACTTGGAAGTCCGTCTCAAGTTGGTCAAAAATCTGAAACCGCTGCTTGAACTCCCGCAACAACTCTGTTATCTTATCTTTGTATTGATAAAAGTCAATGTTTAGTCCCGTGGTACGCATACTTTTAGAAATGAACAGTGTCATCACCGGAAAGCTGTGTCTTCCACAAGGACAAATTCAACTTAAATGCAACCTATGGTGTCGTAATACAGAGTGACAAGTCTTTTGTAGCCTTGCAACATTTTGTTCAGATTATTCAAGTGCTGCGAAATATCCACAATAAAGGCAATGTTTTGCATCTATTGTGAGATGAAATTCTAACACTGGCTTGCATTTTTTTCGTCAAGTTTTCAATTTCCTCACGTAAAAAAAAGCGCTTTAGCACGGCACCTCGGCTTAGCCATCTTAACCTTTACGTAGCGAATTTCAATTAGAGTTGTACCTAAAACTCCGAAGGTTTCGAAATCGACATCGCTGGAGCTCAAGATATGTTTTTCCTTGGAGTTCTAGTGTTAAACTTTATCAACAGCAGTTGAACTTTTGCATGTTCATACCTGTTTGAAAGATCAAACCAGTGTGAACATGCAAAAGGAAATATGCAAAAAACGGGAAATTTTCACGTGAAAAAAACGGAGAAAAGCAATAAAATATAAGCAATTACGTTAAGGTTGCAAGTAATTGAAATCTGTAGGTACCAGTTATTGAAGTATAAGTGGATAGACTTCTCAAGCAAACAAAGAAGGTTTTGTTTCACAAAATCATCCCGCGGGCCGGATCCAACCACGCAACGGACCGGATTTGGCCCGCGGGCCGTATATTTGACACCCCTGATTTAAGGTACCAGTTAAAAAATCAAAGCAGCATTCGGTAGCCCCCCCCGTGACAATTGCTAACGGCTTGTTGCACGGATCAGTTGGCCCGTCCTTGTTGCACGGATCAGTTGACCCGTCCTTGTTGCACGGACCAGTTGACCCGTCCTTGTTGCACGGATCAGTTGGCCCGTGCTTGAAACAATTCATCTTCTCGACACCGACAACGAAAGGTTCGAATAGGCAGTAAAAGTGTATAGACGTCACAATTGGTTGTTTTCTCTGTCGCAGGAGGAGGAGGAGCCACTCTACGTCTGGCTGGCATGGATCGCACAGCGCTACTACTCCTCTTCATTGCCGTTTTGAAATACAACCAATCGGCGTCGACCGACAAGTCCTGCTACGTGTGGCTCGCCAGATGGGTCAACACCCAGAAGTTGTCCAGCGTGGACAGCAGCGTGCCGGTCTGGATCAGCAGCGCGAGTCGGTTGATCGACGTCGCGAAAACCATAAACGTTTCCACGCCCGACAAGCAGCGTCGCGATCTGTTCACGCACAATTGCCGGGCGCAGGACGATCAGGTTTACATTTTCGCCTGCTCCTTGCTGGTGGCGGACTTCCTCTCGGCGTCTCCGTCTCACCTGGACGCGGTCGAGGAAATCAGGGCCGCGTACGAGGTTCGTTGTCGTTTTCGTTCTGACATTAGCGAACGCGCGCCCAAAATCCGCTGTCGCGAGTTTAAAAAAAAGGTAGTTTGTATGTCGATCTGCTCTTGCTGCGAATGTATCGCTTTAAAGGCCTCTCACTTCCTGGTCGGTGTTACCGCGCCGGGCGGATGACTTCGGGAGCAGTGCTGGTGATGTCAACCTCGCTATCCGAGAATATATGTCCGGGATTTGCGACAATATTCTCCAAATAACGAGGAAAACCGCTGATCCGAATCGAAAGCGGTCGGATTGCTTATTGCGATTGGTATCGTGAAGACGAGGCTATTGGCAAGGCGTAAAACCAAAACAAAGGCAAAGGAAGCCTTTGCTGCATTGCACCATCAACCATCGTATTTAGTTACGGTTTGTTAATTACGTGGTAGAAGAGCAAAGTTGATTGCAAACTTCAGGAATCCACGATTTTTTCCACTTACGAATTAACACCCAACGATGCCTTTGCTAAAAAACGTATGTTTGTGATTTTATGTTTTACGCAGATAAACGAGTGGGCCCTTTTTCACCTCTTCTCTGATGCAAAAGTCCTGCCCAGCGGTAATCGTTTCGTGGTAAAATGGCTGACAAACTACATCCAACTTATGGATTGCTCACTGACGTGTTTCGATCCAGAAGCTCTTTGTTTGTAAGTCTTTGAGTGCTTCATGTGCTGTGCTGCACTCTTTGGCGAGTGTTTTTCATGTCTTGTTAAGAGTTAAAAGTATTTTAAAAAAATGTTGCTTTGTAAATCGTTTGATCATTGGCGAAAGTACCTACGGCCATCAGCATAGGTGAATTTTCGAAGTTTTTGCGTCTGCTATGCCACTTAAACAGATCTTGTACAGACTTGGTGCACTGACCTATCCCCGTGCACGTGTTTTTCACAGTAAATGTCATGCTCTATTGTTTACGATTAGTGTCTTGATGTGAGAGTGGCACTGAGTATGACGCCCCCCCTCCCCTGCTTGTCTTACGAACTATGGTGTTTTCTATTCAGCCTAGTCGACGTTGGTTCCTGGGAGGATGTGTTCCCGTTCGTTAAGACCTTATTGTCAGGCGACTGGCGGAGCTTCTCGTTGCGGGCACTGGCGCGGGCTGTGAAAGTATCGTCCGACTTCGCTTCGAGGTGGGGCAGCAAATTGGCTTCGCAGCGTTTGCATGGCGGCTGTTATTGGTACATCAGCGAATTGTGGTGGTAAACTAGCGCGGGATGTCGGAGAGTCTGGTATCGTTTGACTTCCTTGTTCTTGCGTCTGCGCTGAAGCAAAGGCATGAAAACTTGGCGGATTTTAGTGTTTGATGCGTTTCCATTCTTTGCAGAATCCTAAAAAATCCCGACACAGCGTCAGATGCTGTTGAGTTCTTGTCGAACGTTGTGTTGGGATGGATCAAGACCATGAACCTACACGTAAGTTTGATAAAGTCTTCAGTTAACTTGACCATGAGAAACGCACATGAAAAACTAACGCTACGTTTCGAGCTACTGGCTTCGATGCAAAACATGCGTTTGCAGTTCACATCTGTTCAAACGAAGCGTGGGCTTCGCTATCGCATGTGCATCCACTCTGAGTGAGATTTCGCGTGAAATCGAAACGCAAACTAAGGCTGTTTGAAAGCCTTTTGTTGCCCGAAGCACTTGTTAGATTATGGTGCTCCCACGTATGTGTATATTTCGAAACATAAAGTATGTCAAGCGGAACCTTGATTTTTGAAGCTAAATAAAATTTCCGGAAAGGTGAAGGTCATTGTTTACTGTTGTTGTGCCTGCTATATTTATAGCTGAAATGTTTTCTACTATTTTATTTCCGAGTACTTCGATCACATCTTCAAAATTGATTGTTGGCAATACACATCTGCTACTGCACTTAAGAGAAAGCGCTTAGCGTGCTGTGTTGCGTAGTTGTTCCTATCAGACTTTTATATACTTTAAATTAGAAAGTAAACCTTCAGCAGATCAATTCATGACCATCGTGTTGATATATATACAAGCCAGTACCTACGTTTGGAAAAGCCGACTCAATTGTTTTCTCTGTTGTCGTTCACAATCATTTTCATAAAGTTCGGCAGGACTGGTTCGACATTCTTGTTTCACTCGACGTATCGCGCAGACGTTTTCACTCGACGTATCGCGCAGACGTAACTATCTCAGCGCAGCTGAGGGACTCGAAGTTGAATTTCTCCGGACAAGCATTGACTGGCTTTTGACAACGACGAGAATAATTTTCAATTTCTGTAGATGTTTCAGTGGCATTACTTGCAACGCCACCGAGAAAAGGGAACTTTGTGCTGTTCCTTTATGTCTCTATCCTTATCTCCAAAGCACAGTTTAAAGTTGTCATGAAACGCGTAAAAATGCTCGAAAAAATCATCCTCCTCATTTTTTTTCGTGCGTCATTTCCGTCATTGCGCACCTTCTTCCAGGGACGGATTTACGCATAGGCCATGGCCTAGGGCCCCGGGCAACTCCTTCCTATGACGACCCATTATTAACCTAAAAATTGCGAAACTGCGCAGATGCAAAACTTCACATTTACTTTGAATCGAGCGAAAATGCAAACATCTAGAGTAGACTTTTATCTGTACAGTAACAACAGTAGTTTTTGCTAAGCAATATAAGAATGACAATTCTGCTTTTCATCGGAGTTCTGCAGTGTCTGGTGGTCTTGCGTTGTTGCGAGCTATTTGTCAGTGGAAGATTGAACATCAAGTAGGAAAGTGCTGACTGTGTGGAAGGTTTGATACTGAGGAACATGGCTGGGAACGAGAGAGATGCAGGCCGTCTGTATGAAAGTGGTTACAAGCAGTAGCGTTGCCAAGTCAAATATTTTCGGGGGTCCAAATACTTTATTTAAGCGAGCAACAGTATTTTGTTCCGGACACTGCCTGTCAAAGCATAAAATGATAAAATATGCGAGAAATTGGGAGGGTGTAGCTTCCATGCCCCCTCTGTCTGCGCCTATGGTTGCAAGAAAAAAGGAAAAAGAAAGAATAGTACTTAGCCCACTTGATGTTCAATCTTTTACTGACAAAAAGCTCGCAAAAACGAAAGATCGCTAGACACTTCTGATGAGAACTTCTGATGAAAAGCAATATTGTCAGTATTGGATACTAGGTTTGGCTGTCACCAACTAGATTGCTCGCAAACAGAGATTGCTTGTTGAATCTCTATAAGCTAGTTAAATCAGCTAGAACAGTTACTCGTGAGTTTTACTTGGAAAAACGTGTCTACGTTGGCTTTACTTCATATGGTTAGCTAAGGGTGTTGCGACAATAGTTTTCTGTGCAAAACTTGTCTTCATGCTGTTTACCATCATCCTATAGAACAGAGCAGGGGTGACCAACCCGCGGCTCGCGAGCCGCATGTGGCTCTTTGCCCGGTTTCATGCGACTCTTACGTAATTACTCGAAGTCCTACTAAATAGCATGCATAACAGTAAATCGCTTAAGTTCTGTCCTTGTCATGTCGGTGTGTGATTATTACAATAAATGTAGCTGAGCAAAGGTACGTGTTTCAGTGAGGAAGAGATGGGGTTATGTGCATGTGTGCCCACGTGTGTGATGTGGTCTTTGCGGTAACACAATAAGAAATGTGGCTGTTGGTCTCTGACGGGTTGGCCACCCCTGGTCCAGAGGGTTAAAACACTATGCTTTGCATTGCTTGGAAAATAACAACATAAAAAACGGCATAAATATACCCTGTGTCCACTGAATGGATTGTGCTTGTTTGGTCCATAAAAGATGTGCACTGGTTACCACAAAAAAGGAGTTTACGTACAGCTAATCAGATTGACAACTAGACGATATTTCGAGGGCGGCAACACGTCCCACATGCAAACGTATGTATCCGAAACAAAAACGTAAAAAAATCGCTAAAATTCACGGAAATTTAATGAAGAGAACTTCTGAACTACACGAAAGCGCTATAAATTCCAAGAAAAGAACGCATTGCTATTTGTTTTTGAGAAGAACGTAGGAAAGTCTTTAATTTTTGTTGAAGATCTAAAGCAATCGTAGAACCGAAGTACGAACCACAAAAGATAGATTTTTGATGGGTACTACCGATAAGAGGGGCATGCTTCCGTGCTTTTCAGACAAACGGCCAAATAGGTCACACCTGCGTGGGATCCCCAAAAGTAAGATAGCCCAGGGCCCCGCGCTCCCTAAATCTGTCCCTGCCTTCTTCGTAACACGTTTGCGAGTTGAACTGCCGTGTTAGCAAGATGTTCCTGCATTTCCTGAAATTCAGCTATTTCATATTCTTTAAAATCGTCTCGTAAAGTGCACAGTCGGCCAAGGCAGTGATACGTGTAGATATGCGCATATGTTCACATCCTCATTTTGTTGAACTTGGCTTGATCTGATCCGAAAATTTGCAAAATCTCAGGCGAAAAACCAACATAAGGAACGGCAGCAAGTGTCTCCGTTTTGTGACTGATACTCGGATTGTACATTTCAACGCGTCTGAGCATTTCGAGAGCATTTTAAAATAGTTGTAATTGTCACAGCCCATGTTTCCTATTCGCAGTGATGATGCGCAGGTGATCAATTTGACTGACGCTGAAAGCGCCGTTGACTCGTGGCCTGGGTACGACGCGACAAATATTACTCCGCAGCTTGACAAATATAACTCCATTGCATGTTCCCGGTGTTACAGTCATGCGTTTCGTACTCACTTTAGGACTACGAGGATCTTCGACCGTTGTGCGGCGCCATTGCCAGGGTATGCTGCTTGCTGGGTTCCATAAATCACCTTGACTTCTATAAGCAAGTCACGCGGGACGGATTAACCTGGCAGAACAATGCGGCTGAGATTTTCAAAGCTCACGAGAATCGGTTTAGCAGGTAATTCGATTTATCTCGAAAAGGTCCTGTACAAAATACTAATGTTTTTGACTACGAAAAAGCAAAAATTAACATTTTCTTCTGCTTCTTGAAAACGAGTCGTCCATATCGTGATTGTTTGCTGCTGCAAGTGGCGCGCAGGTCAATTTTATATGTTTCTTCATCGGTGAAGCAAAATTAGCTGTGATCTTGCCGAGCAGTTCGCATCGTCACAGGGTGTGAACACCCCCCCAGTTTTGTGAGCCGCTTCAATGAGGTCATCAAAGTAAATAAGACACTTTCTGTCGCAGTGCGGGTTTTGGAAAAGTGCGTTTAATTTAGTGACGTAAAGTATTCGATGCCGTGGCGGGTTATATTGTGGTGCGGAAAGTCACAACGTCTCAAGTATAAGATAAAATTTTAACGGTCTTTCCTTGACACGTAAGGCTAACCTGGCGTAACGTGCGCGAATCAGTTGAAATTGGGCGACTTTCTGGATTGGTGCGGTCACTCCTTGTCGATGCCCGCGTTGCCGCATTTGCGCAGCAGGGCTTCGTCTGTCTGCTGCAATGCTCGCATTTCTCGTGCAGGAACCTGAAAAGTCCCGAGGAGGTGGCTTGCTTGCTGCGCTACGCCTTCAAGGAAAAGCGGCATTCCTGCGTCAGATCGATCTTCGCCAAGTGCACGGACAATCATGTCTGCACCAATAACACTAGCGCCTTGGTCATGGATGAGGTGAGTCCAAATGTGGAAAGTTTTGCAAAGGTAAAAGGAACTACTGGCTACTGATAGGAAATCGTTGAAAGGTTGAACTTATTTTACTCAATGCTGTATGACACTTGCCTCAATGAAATTGTTTTAGAACTTGATGGGTGTATGTGTCTTGGAGGCATCACGGAAAATTCCGTCACGACTGTATGCCGGAATTGTCGTCTGTTGGATGTCGCAGATATTACCTTACCCCATTTAGCGTCATCTATAGCAGTGCTTCCCAACCTATTTCAGCTTACGACCCACTTTTGCTAAAAAATTGGGGGGGCCCATTATCGGATATCGCAGTAAAATAATTACTAAAAATGGGACGTGAGAAAGAAACAAAATATTAACAACACCTGCAAATTACTGTTCACAGGAAACTCGAGTTTGCTTATTAGACATGATAAAATTTCCCGATCTAATTGATAGAAAATGTGTATTTTTCAAGAAATGTTTTAGTAAATACAATCGGCCCAATTTGGGAAGGCCGCATTAGGCGGAGGGCCGTATCCTCTAATGGTACTAAGCAAATCTATGTTCAAATTAGCTTCAACACTGGTATTTCCTTTAAGTGGAAGGAATTTTCAGATTTAAAGGATTTTGCTTCCGCGGGCCGCTAATTGCCCACCACTGATCTAAAGGATAAGCTGCACCAGAAAGAAACAAGTATGGTGCTGCACAGGTAGTAACATGATGCAGCAAAGTTCAACCGGTTGCGCTGTGAAAGTAGCGGCTCGTAGTAGGCGTTGCTTAAATAACTTGAAGATATTTTTGTGAAGGTGCGAAAAACAAATATTAATATTTATGTTTAAAAGAGATGATTGCGGATATCAATGCTATCATGTGTGGCAATCGTTCGCGATGTCTCGTCGACGCGACCTCATCCTTGCGTTGAGTTCCGATTTGCCTGAACGATAAAATATAACGTATGATCGAAGCAGAGTTTCGCATGAATGTTAAGCAAAAGCTGCTGCTTGTTTTGCGAGAAGTATTCGATTTGATTCGAGAAAGTTTGTTAAATATGGTCCGAGTCATCTTCCAGCTCAGGTCTGCGGCTTTTTTAAAAGGACTGGAAGAAGTTGACCTTTGTTCAACTTTACTCCGTCCCCAGGTCATCCAGATCTTGAACGATCCAACAGCGACGACCAAGTCGGATATAATCGTACAGTACACGAAGCTGTGCGCTCACGAGACCTTGAGCTGGCTCATCTGCGCCGCATGCTCCGACAAGGTACTTTTAACTTATATTATCCGATTTTTGTCGAACTCGTTTTGCTTTTAATCGAAGCATCATTCAGTTTTATCCAATTCACGACTTGCAGCGTTTGTTTCCTTGTGTTTTCGACGCAAGCTGCTTGTTTTTATTTATTCCTACTTCATGTGACCAAATATAACTGAATTTAAATTTTGTTATTCTCCGAACTGCAGTGATGTTGCTGTTTGGCAAGCGCTTAAACAAACTTTTGTGCAGTGGTATTGAATTTGTGTATTAAATTAACCAATTGTTGGATCTTCAACCGTATGAAGCGATGCTGAATTCGGCTGGGATTTGTTAGACTGCTAAATCATCACTTCGAAATGTCATGAGAGTTTTGGAGACTCTTCATCTGTGGAATGGTCAACTTCGTCAGTTCGCATGCATCACTTACACAACATCAACCGCGAAATAACTTCCAGAACTTACGATTTTGACCAACTTTGCAAACGACAGCAGTCACTGCGTCGCACCTAATAACATGCCAGCGTTCGCAACTCCGTGGCGAGACAACCTTTATTGTACAGTACGCAGCTGGCGAGCGTATAAACGTGGGCAAGCATTATCTTGAGCATTCAGCCTAGTGTTGGTCCTTCTCAGTGCTAAGTATGACATATACCGAGACTCGTTTCTCATGTGAAACTGTATATAAAAAAAACTCCCTTTCAAACTGCATGCGAGTGCGTAATGGCCTCGCCTGTCTGCCCCGGGGAGCAAACTTACGCAACGGCGCGACGAGTCACATGCAGGCTTCGTGCTTGAAGGGTCGTGAACGGGAAGCGCGCTGAGAGTTGGACGTCGCTAGTGCGATGTGTATCAACAGTAGTGAAGCGATCTCGAAGGAGCGGTCTACCTCCATTGCTGCTGATGCTCAGCGTGTGCAGCTTGGCGTTCTTACCGTTGCGAGTTCGTACCACAACTTATAACTTACCCGAAGTGTTTCGATAACGGACGTAGGCTCTGTTACCACTGCTGATTTTAACGGATGCTGATTTGGCGCGAAACGGAGTTTTCTGTTTTAACGAAATCGTTTCGCAGATGCCCGATCGTTGGGTGAATCTCTGGCTCACCCTTTACAACCAACGGATGCAGGCGCGTTTGGAGGCGATTGTTCGTCACACTCTCCAGCAGTTTAACTTGGTGAGTGACGTTTCTTCCACTTTCATGCATGACGCATCTCGCGAAGACTGCTGCGAAGCCTATATACGTACTTCACACTTCTCAGCGTTGCGTGTTTCAGTCATTGCAAATCTCGTTTGTTTTCACTGGTAAGCTGTTGTACAACTTCAGAAGACAAGCGAAATCGAAAAGCATTTATTCCATTAAATACACGTAAACAAACCTGCCGAATGAAGTGGTGACGATCTCAGCGAGCTTAACTACAAGTTTCTTCCCCTTGGTCACCAAGGCTCGGTTTGCTTGATGTCTGTTATCGCCACAACAGTCTTATTAGATAGAGGATCACCACAGCTTGTCATCAGCGAGCAACGCCATCGAGTACACCGTAACCACGTCCAACCGAATATGAGCACAGGACTTTCGTAACCCGCTTTCATGCAGATTGTTTCAATTTCAAACCAAAATAACGCTGAATTTCATTTTTTTTGTGCTCAGCCGACAAGTCTCTTTATATCTGCGCAGTTGCGTTGTTTACTGTCTTGGCGATGCGGCCGGAACGGAACGTCCCTCCTGTTGTAACTTCCTGGTAGTCACTGCCTGAAGTTTGCGGTTGTACTGTACCAGCTCGTTGAGCTAAAAGTTAGTAAAAATCGGGCAACGTTTTGTGAAGAATTCTTAAACTTCTCATAAATCTGTCAGATTTATCTCTTTCTTTTCCCAAAATGTTGAAATTAGAAATAGCCGTTATTGCGTACTGTTCTTTAAACGTGCATCCAGCAGTAATTCCCAACGTGTGTTCCACAATCTCACGGAAAAGATGGTAATAAGTACAACACACGTGGTATTGATTCTTTGATTGGTATTTTAGAAGCAGAAAAAACACGAATAAATTCTCTTTTATTTACCTAGCACTACTTAAAGTAAGATCTTGCAATTATATAGAACTGGAATGCCTTTGGATGAAAATGGTCATTGCCAGTGTTTCAATCAAAGTACTTAATGGTTTTATGCTTATTGGACTACATTAGTGTGTGCCATGTTTACTCTCCAGTAATGCCAAGTTGCAGTCATACAAATGATTCAGTTTGTACTGAAATAGTTTTTCATTACTTTAGACAGGATGGATAACGTTTTTCTAGTCTCCAGTTTCACTGTAGTTGTTCCTTTACTTTCGGTGTTATGTTTGCGGTTGTTCAGTGTGCAATGATTCACGATTATAACAGGTGAAAGTATTATATATTTCCATTCACTTCTTATATATTTCCATTCACTAGCTGTTGTTGTGTCTTAAGTATTTCTTTTATCCTGTCAGTGGTATACCCTATACAGGGTTCCTACAGAGTCTGGAAAAAATTTTTGGTCTGTTAGTGTGGGAAAAGAAAATTATTTTCCAGACTTCTTTTTACATGCACCTTCATACTAATTTATTCAAGATTGTTATCATTTTCACTTATATCGTATTAGACATTATAATGCCTGTGCCCTGTATTTAACCTGGGTAGGTCATTCGGAAAAGTTGTCTAGAAAAGGTCTTGAAAAAGTCTGGAAATTTATATTCAAAATTGCGTAGGAACCCTGGGAAAGGTTTACAGGTTAAATTTTTTTGGTACGGTATGTTTCAAGCACAGGATGTTCATTAATTTGTTGCTAGTTTCAAATTCTGCAGTGTATCTTCAAGTTCAGTGTTACATTTATGTTTCTTCTGTAGACAGTGATTCATGAGTTAAGCAAATTTAAATTAATTCATATTGTCATTCAGTTTGTTTGGTGTATTGTTACATGCTGTTAGTCACAAATGTCCCAAGTATTTCTGTAAGTCTTGTCAGCATAGTGTAGTTTGCAGATAAAACTTTTCTGGTGCAGTATGTTTCATAGATATGAATTAAGCTTTTACTAGCCCCAAATTTCACTGCGGTCTCACTTCGCTCTTGGTGTTATGTATTTGGTGGCAGTACACAGAGATTAAAATTAGTTTCTTTTGGAACTATTGTTGTATGCAGATAGTCAAAGGTTTGTCAATTGTTTCCTTTAGACCTATCAGTGTTGTAGTTTGCAGATTAAAATCTTTTGGTGCGATGTGTTTCAAACATATGAACTAGTCTTTTGTTAGCCTGAAGTTTCACTATGATAGTTTCTACACTTTTGGTTTTATGCTCATGGTGGTTTTATAAACAGAGATTGATGGTTGTGAAAACTTGCCACTACCTCACGGCTTCATTCAGTCATTTCAGATACTATTCCTGTGTTTGAGTTGACTGTGAAGATGTCTTTCTAGGTGTAGCTTGGTAATCACATGATGTAATAAGGCTTTTTTCTTTAAACGCGATTAGGAAACATTGTGGAGTGCCACTACCACTGTAATTTCATTCCATCTTTTCTTTTCAAAACAAAGTATGAACGATTTTGATGTGTCAAGTAAGGAAACATTTTGATGAACAAGCAAAAAGATTTTACCCTTTGAATACACCTCAGTTTTAGTATTATGTTTCAGTGGTGTGAATTTGCGGTAGAGTGGCCTGACCTTTCTAAGATCAGTGTTGTTCAGTGATCATATTTCTGGGATCCAGTACATTGGTTATACGAGGTTAATTGAAAACTCCTTTTTGCTTTTGGTGACTGTACAAACGTTCAACCTAATCTGGTGTATACCCTTGAGAATGTGATGTGATCACAGTACGTAACCTCAAGGCATACCCCATCATTGTGTTGGAAGATACTAATTACATCTTTTGTTGTTACTTTGGCAGTAATTCAGCATTTCTCTTTTTACCATCGTGGCTGCGCAAAAAAAACAAGTGCGCTGAATTAGTATTTGCTTAAGCTGCAGTTTGTTTTGTGCGAAACGGTTGATGTTGCACTTTCCCAGTACAGTACATTCCCAACCACGTTCCTCGATTCGGAGCGCTTTCCACGAACGCATCTTGTCAAAGTCGCATATTGCTAGTTAGTAAACGTCTCCTGCTGATTGGCGTTTTTTGCAAATTATGCCTCTGTGGTATAGAAATTTCGCCGTTTTCTAAAGCTAACGGGGAATACCGTATTTTGCCTCAAATCTTCACCAACTTTCAAAACTCTGCTCAGTTCAAGTGCGCTTTGAACTGACTTGCATTTTCAAATGTTGCCGGATTTAAACTTTTTCTAGTTCTGCCCTCATGTTGAAACGCGTGACGCAATGTTCGCATCGAACCATGGTCATCTTTTGTGCGTGCTACAAAATTGTCGTAAGATGGCCTGAAAACCAGAAATTCTGAGGTTTTAGTGAAACGGAACCAAGTTTTTTGAAGTCAACACAAGGTTATGATTTTATGGACTATACTAGCTTCACTTGTAGAGGTTATAGTGTAGCGAAACCTTGAAAAAGATACAAGAGGCACTGCTATAATATAGTGAAATTCGGGTCATTCGTTAAACGTTAAGTGTCAGATTTCAAATAAGTTAACATCTTGTGCCGAAAACCAGACGTTTTTGAATTTTTGCAAAACGGCTGTCAGATTTTATACCATTTGAACATCTCTAACTCAAAAGCTCCATGCAATGTTGTAGGTCTGATACTAAAACTTGGTGTCCAACTTAAGTGATATGCTAAAAATTTCAGGTTGGGCCGCCGTCATGTAATGTTTCGGGTGAAAACCACAGTTCAATGTCAGTCGGGCTCGACATAACTAACCTAACAATCGAAGCTGAAGGTGGATTTTGCGCATGACGCAAACTCGACCACTCGTGAAGTTCGTATCTTTGTCGCAGTGGATGAAGGAGCTGTGTGTGCGCGAAGAAAGCGACGTGAAACGTCTGCTCCGATGTCTGAATATCTTCGTCGGCAATGTGGCCACTACACTGATCAAGTGTCGATTCGCTCCTGACAACGTCAAACACCTGCTGCTTGAGACTCGTCACGTGATCGCCGACACCCGCCTGCAAATGTAAGTGTGCGCTGCGTGAATACGTTTGCCTGGCAGCAATGCGAGTAGTGTCTGCGGCAGTGGTTTTCAAACTGTGGTACGCGAGGGCTTTTCAGGTGGTACGCGAGCAGCTTTCCTGTCGTATTCGAAAAGCTTTGTTAATTCGTTTCTGTGTTATAATTCGTTCGTGTGTTA
>JGI24159J19872_10008341_pt1 | contig 13565 bp, 9 predicted proteins | sample Ectturendosymbi4_FD_19872 | JGI IMG/M metagenome (IMG submission 19872) | reverse complement strand
GAGACCCGACTCCCCATTGGGAGAACGCGGAAAGGTTTATTAAAGATTTCAAACGTGCTTGATTAAATGGAGGAATCCAGATAGAGCAGAGGAATTAATTGCTGTATTCAACCATAATGTCACAAACTTGTATTTTACTACAAACAAGAGCACTATGTATACAAGTTACTATGATAAAGTATACGAGCTTCTATGATAAGAGTTTTCACCTGTTTGCATAATTTGTCACTTTTTTCTAATCCCCTTGAGGTGACAAATTAGGCAAATTCTACTGTACTTTCTAATGTTAATGGTGAACTAGACAGATGAATTAGCAATCATGGTTGTTAAGGAAGATAAATATATTTATATACCCTTATGTCACTGCTCCAAACCAAAATGTGCAGTCAGATAGCCTTATAAGCAATGTATTTTTTAGTTAAGATGTATGTTGCCCTGCGTTGCAAAATGTGCTTCATTAAGTAGTTTTAAATAAAGTGGGTGTTTTCAGATTTGCTGTTTCTATGGTTTATACTGTAGTGGTATCAGCGCTGTGCAATGTACTGTACGACATAATTATGAGAGAATAAGGTGAAAAATGAACTTGTTTCACTAAGTTCTCGTTTGTATAATGATGTATACACAGCGTTTTTTTTTAAGATAAAAGTTAGTTACCTCGAAGGTACCTGATTACTCTGACTCTAGGGATCTGATGATAATTTTCTCTGATTCTAGGGACCTGAATCGGGTCCCTAAAACACCTTTAAAAACCCTGGTATGCAATTTGATAACTTCTGTGAAAAAATAACTGTTCATGAAACTTTCTTAATAGAAGTTGGTCAAACTTCATAGTTTAAAATTGTGGTCAAGATACAAGAATTGTGATCAGAAACTGACAGATTTTCTCCTGGGTGGTGCAGTGATAGATTAAGTGATTGGCTTTTTTGTTAGTGCCGGGTTACTTACTGGTTTATTGTAGATTTACTGTAATTTTTAGAAAGTTTTTGCATTGCGACATTACGCTTAGCACCATAATAGCTGTAAAACACTGTTGTATTCTGTGAGAATATAATGCTGACATAAGCTTTGCTGTAAATATTTGTTGACTGACTAGTTACCAATTTTATAAGGTAGCCTTGAACAGTGTCAAATCACAGTTTTGTAATTGCTTTTCCCTTGTTTGGGAGAGTAACAAATTAAGTAGTGTGAAATATATCTTATAGTCATTTTTCAAGCTTGGCACACATTAAAAACTTAACAATTTTTCATGGGAGGTTTTAATGTCTCAGAAGACCCCTTGAAACTCATCCTGTTTGAAGAGCTTTCAATCTTTTGAAAATGTTTTGTATATTTTCTGTGCTTTGTTGTTATACTAAGACAATTAAAAGCAAACTTCTGAAAAGTTTTGTGTATTTAGAGCTTCAAATTTATTTTGCTCAATGCATATTGGTGGTTGAAGATCTGTCAAACTTGCATAAGCATACATGTTGATGAAATATCTGAACTATGCTGTAGTTTACCACAATTACTGCTGTTGTGCTAGTTGAATACTGAAAAATATTTTTGTTGGACAGCAATATATAAAGCAATACTCACTTCAACTTTCACATACCTGACTTTTTTGTTTGTCAAGCTTTATCATTAAAGCTACCACAAAATTCAAATATTAATGTTTACTTCATGAAAGGTGATAGGTAGAAGGTGCCATTTTGTTGCAAATTCACAAAGTATGGCTTTGTGTTTTGGGGCTTGATTATATACATAGGTATGCACCACACAATATATGCATTGTAATAGAATTTTATGTTGGGAATTTGTTCACATGGTACAGTTAGCTTTTGGAAGCTTATTCCTTACTTTCAGTTTGGTACAAAGGTAGCTTAGCACTTTCCATTACCTATTAAAGTTATTGGAAAATGAGTAAGCATAACCTATTTGATGTTTTTTTGGATTAAATGCATGGAGAAAGACAGCATATACTTAAAATTGCTCTGTGTAATAAATATAAGGGGTGTGTTAAGATAAGAATGTCTTGTAAATGTTACTGCAAACTTTAGGCAACCTAGAAAATAAATTGGTTTGCTAACAATATCATCATTTTAGGGTTGCTTCAATAGCACAAGTTAGTCACATAGAATTTGAAGTACCTGATTATAATTAGCTTGCCCTCTTATTTGATCAACTTTATATGTCATTTTTGTGTTCTTGGTGAATGTATTTTGATTGTCAACGACACTTTGTGACCGTAACATTGCTTTGTCTTGAGCATTACTAACTTCTTAAGTAACTGCTATGCTTATGTGTTATTATTGTTACTGCTGCATTGCAATGGGATGCATATGTTAACTTGCATAATAGTCGTTACAGGTATCTCGGCTTTTGTTGTAATGAAGCTCATACATCAAAATTTATTGATTCATATTTAAATAACAGAAGTTTGCATTTAATGGAAAATAAACTTATTTTTGTGTTAGTAATCTGATTACTTTTTTTATCTTACAAAATATTTGGCCATATTATAATGGGGGCAACATCAGTTATTTGTGACAGCTACATAGAGCTCTGTATTCCATCATGCAATGCTCTTCTGTCAACGCAACAGAGTCTTGTGGATTGCAACTTGCTACCGACAGCGTTGCAAGTGGTTGTGTGCAGATATATTGGCTGATAAACACTTCTTGTAGTGTTTACACAATGCTTATGTCATGTTTGCAGAAAATAGTTTTAAAATCCCTAAATTAATGATTATGTCATCTGCATATAAAGGCATTTACGCTGCTCTGTATGCAATATTTCTCTTGGTGGTTCTATCCCTTGGTAAGTGCTGTTGCATGTCTTGTAATTTGGTTGATTCGAAATGTTTTTGGAATTTTATTTGTCAAATTCACTCAATTCTCTTGTATTTGATTTGTTTGCTTTAAGATGAACTATCATATATATTTATATATAATACCATTAACACTTTGAGAGCCAGCCTACAAATATATCATACCTGGATTTCAGCCTAAAACCAGCAGTTTTCGGTTGCCTTACCAACATCATAGCTCCTCCGCCAAATGTGCTAGAGAGCTGTTCAAGGTCTCAAACGGATCAACCAGTCTTCTAGACTGCACAAAAAAAAATTTTTTAGTTGGGGGTTGCGAATTTTTTGTGAGTAACGTCGTAAGTGAAATAGTTTTTGGGCCATTTTGGCTCATGTTACTTTGCCTAGGGCCCAACCGCTAGGCCAAAGTATTTCGCTGAAGTTTTCGTTGGAAACTAGGCTCGAGTCTGAGTCTTTTCAGCCTTTGATCGATCAGCCTTCTGGTTCAAAACTTATGATCTAAAATAAACAAATTAGCTAATTAGCCAAATATTTTTATTACTTTAGATCATAGCTTTCGAACCTGAAACCCCAGCAGGTCATCCAAAGTATCAAAAGACTGGGATTGTAGGCTAGTTTCTAATGAAAACTTCAGCAAAATACTACCATCTAATGGTTTGGGGCCAGGTGAAGTGGGCCAAGGTGGCCTAAAAGTCCTCCACTTATGATGTCACTCACAAAAATGCCGTACCTTCCAAGCAAAAATTTTTTTCCATTGCACTGCAAGACTTGCTGAGTCTTTTGAGCCTTTGAACAGGTCTGTAGCGCATACTGGACCGGAGAAATTCCTACTCAAAGCCACATGCAGTTTTTTTCGCCAAAATCCCTGAAACCGGCCGGACGTGAAAGTGTTAACAATCTTGCTACTCTATGTTTTCACCCACTAATAGGGCAAAATGCATCAACATAATATTGATTATGTACCTGTTTTATATACTAGTGATTTGGGGGTGGATCTTTTCATAATGTAATCAAACCTACCATAGATGCTGAGAGTGAAGTTTGTACTGGCATGCGAAATGCATGACATCATGAAATATGACACTGAAACCTGCTGAAATTGGTAACATAATGTTGGTTGAAATATCCCAAAGTTGCTTTCCCACTAATGTAAATTTTACAGGTGACTCCGTTATTTGATTGTCACTTAATTTTTTCAAAACCATTTTCTTCAAACCACTGAATTTTTCAAAAACATGGGTAATTTCCATCCAAAAATGTTTGTTTTCCATAACTTTTGAACCAGGAAAGCTAGAAAGCCAATCAAAGGCTCAAAAGACTCAGATTTTAACCTAGTTTCCACTGCAAGCTTGAGCGAAATGCATCCCTTGTTCGATTGGGCCCTAGGAGGGCCCATTGACCTCAGCCAAGAAGGCCGAAACCTACCTCACAATGTCACCCACAAAAAAATGAAACCTAAAACCCATAATTTTTCATTGCAAACTAGAAGACTCGCAAAGTCTTTTGAGAGTTTGAACAGTTCTCTAGTGCAATCAACTGGTGAGTTATGGAATGCAAAGCGAAAACCACCCGGCTCCAAATGTGTTAAGAGTAATTTTAATAAAAAAGGTTCCATAAATGGTTATTACCCCAACTACAACTCAACGTTTACACTATTGCACATAGCTTGCATTTTTATATCTTTTCATTGTTGTAATCATACAAATATACAGTAGCTGAATTTTATTAAGTAACGAATGGCTGGGCCAACTAACTCATATAATGTGATAGCATACGTTTCCAAAGCTGGTAGGCTGGGTTCAATTCTTGGTCAGGTCATACTGAAGACATAAAAAATTTCCCTATTTTGTATGAGCAGTTTGTCTTGGTTTAGAAAAATGTATCCTGCCATGGAGTGGAAGTTTCTGTTTAGTTTTTGCTGTGGTGTGATTCAAGTAGCTGTCTCAAAAGTTCTATCCAGTCACCCAAAGTTTCAAACAAAGTAAAAAAAACCTTGGAATCATTTTACCACATTAAAGTTGGCATTTAGGTATGATGTGGCATTTTAACTGCTGGTTCACAAGAACTTTAAAAGCGATCTTGTGCTTGAACTTTAGAAACCTACCTTTGGTATTGGTTATAGGATTGTTTTTTTCACTTATGACCTTTACCATTTTTCATTTTTGCTGTCCTTAGACAAGGCCTTGAAAGTTGATAGTCTTGGCCAAGGTCATGTTGTTGTCAAACAGGGTTCCCAAACTCAAATTGCTCTGATGGTCAAATGAGGACTTACTAACCCCAGGCCACATTATGACTGCATTATAATGCTGATGCAACATTGATGGTACCTGAAACACAGCCTTTACCTTTTATTTCTTGTGAAAGATATCTGAGTTATAAGGAAACCATCTCTAGCCTTCTCTATGTTCATTTAAAAGGAACTTGTTGACTCGCTGGCCAAGCACATTTAAACACCGGTGAATCAACTAAATAATTCAAATGTTAATTATTTGGAAATTCCCAAAAAGCATTGCGGACTGCACACAATGCCCTCACAGCCCACATGTTTGAAACCTTGTAAAGGACTCTATCACTACTTGGACTTGCAATAAAAAAATGGTTGTTTCCATGCTGCACATTGGCAAAGCTTGTTTTTGTCATGCAAATTCAAGTTAACCCTTTTGTCTTTAAGAGAGAACCAATTTTCAGTAAAGCACTATTTTTTTCAGCATCAAGGAAATGGCAGATAAACTTAGTGTAATTGAATGTGGGTCATGGTCCTAAAGGTAACCAATTTAAGCCAAGCAGTGTTGGAACAAGCTGTTATGTTGACAATGACAACTGTCTGTCTCACTGGTTACCACCTTTGCTATGGTTTTACATAAGTTATGCAATAGAACATCATCTACAATATATCCATCTTGCCACTGGCTACTGGCTAGCATCTCACATAACTGTTGCACCAACACTGAAAGTAACCACCCGTTTCATCTTTTTGGTTGTCCTGTATTTTGAGGCCACTCTGTAATTTTAAGTTGCAATCAAATTTTTCCAAAATTTGTGTTGTGTGTTTTCAACAATCAACAACTGATGTAAACACACTGGCTGATGTTACGTACATGCAGGAATAGAACGTTATAGTGATTATGTGAAATTTATGGATTTTTAACCTCTCTGCACTTATCCTAGATTTTCCATGTTCTGTGATTATTCAGGTCTTTACCTTCTATTCACGGATCAAGGGTTCAGATTTGACATTGGATGGCTTCTGACATCAATGTCACCATATGCATTTGCATGTACTGGCATTGGATTAGCTATGGGTTTTTCTGTGGTAGGAGCAGCATGGTAAGTTCATAAACACCAGAAACTCTGTGCCTATCAGTGTTTTTAGTGTGCTTACTTATCAAGTCATGGATAGAATTTTAACCAGAACAATTGAAAAGACTTCTGTTTATGTTAGAAAGATGATGTCTCAAGAATTTAGGCCATTAAGCAGAATTTTTATTTCTGATTATGCATTGCTTATAATGTAATATCTGTCTGTAAATTGCCATTTTTCAGTGGGTTGGGGATTGGTTACATGATAAACTTGTGCAGAAACTTTGAAGTTGTTTGCAATGACAATGAAATAACAGTAATTTTGTTCTGACAGTGACTAGTGCGCTCATGAAAACGTCCACAAATGTTTTCCATTTCAATTGCATTTAGTAGGATAAGTTTATTTCTTTTGACCAATATCTACGTATAAACTGCATAGTCATTTCAGGTGGGTTGAAGGTATTGCATGAAGATTGTAGTTTAAAATTTGTTTGTCACTTTGTCAGTTATTAAGCTTTGCTGAGGTGTTTGAAAGTTTAGTGGAGATCGTAGGAAAAAGAATTGTATACTGATGCTAACTTTTTGGTAGAATATAATATTTTGCAAAAGCTAGTCCTAATGTTGTTTTCTTTGAGCATTGCTGTTGAGGTTTGTTGGGCATTGCAACTGCAGTCGGCTGCATACTATTTAATTGTGTCACTTCCTGTGTAGTCAAAAGTATCATTGACTGTTAACTGCTAACAAATTACCTGTTCTTTAAATGTTGGACAACATCACTAGGCCCTTGCAAATGTTGCTATGCAACGGGAACTATTTTGAATTGTGTTAATTACAGCTGTAGAAAAGAATTGTGTGGAAAAACTTAACCTTATCAAAGTTATCAGCACCAGTTTTTTCACATAATGTTTGCTCTGTGATGTGATAGAAGAGCATTTCAGTTTGTGTCCTTGTAGCTTGTTAACTTAGAAAACGTTCAAGTTCGCACATTTTCAGTGCGTGGTAATGTCACGTGGGATGTGAAACTTAGTCAAGCAATGTAATCTTGAGGAGTTCTACTTTCAGTATGGTGCGTAACTGCGTATGTTGTCAGGCATTCACATCGGACGTATAAACTTGGAATTTGCTTTCGTTAAATTGGATTTAATATCTTTGTCCCATAACTTCAGTGGATAATTCACTTGGCAAACATTTTGTATTACTTCTTTGGCTTAAGTTATGAAACTAGGTCTACGTACAAGACGGTGTGTTATTTGCGCTATTGTCAAAGAGCACCGTTCTTATTTAAATCTTATCTGCAGGAAAACATCTCCCACTTTTGTTTCCAGTGTCATATTTTATGCAATTCGTTAAGATTTATCAGTCTGAAACCTAAAGTTGTGAGAAGAAATTTCATCGATATCACAAATGAGGACGATTGCCGAGTTTTTGATTTCGTTTTATTTGCGTGTTTTAGTTTGCAACAGCGCTGTCAGCACACAACTTGTGTCTTTTTCTAACATGTAATGAGTAAGTAGTCTTCTTACGTGTCTGCATAATCGTGTTGCATCCACAAGAAATTCCAGCTGTTGCAAGACCAGGTTGTGACACAAGGAGATATGGCCAGTGGTAAGAAAAGGCTGGCGTCTTACCACTTCTTGTGAGTGGAATTTTGGCGTTGTTGCACGCATTATGACTGTGGTTTGCAGTTCTTAGCTTTAGACAGGAATAAGATCAATAATTGTGCTTACTAGTTACTTCTCAGTTTTGACTACAATGTAATACGTAATCATTTCCATATGCTGTCACAGCAAGTGGTCAGTTTCTTTTTTTTCTGCAGGGGTATTTATACAACTGGCTCCACTATCATGGGTGCTGGAGTTATTACTCCCCGAATTTACTCAAAAAATCTAGTAAGAGCCCATGTGGTTTGTTTGATTCAACTGTTTATATTTTCATGTTTACTGCTTGGTTGCTCAACATTCTACAATTTATTGTCATGCCTTACTGTGGTTCTGTGTTGTTCTACTATTCGATCAAAGTACCGTTTTGATTTTATTAAAAATTTTACGCATACTTTGTCCAGTACGTCATAAAGTAAAAGGACTGGAACGCATGTTTCCCAAAGCTCTTCGCAGTATTTATGGACAGGTTGGAAATGCTGTTCACGTCATAGATTTTGAAGTCGAATTACAGTATAATGACTTTTCTGACACGACTTTTGGTGAAGTTTATTTCACTTCCAGGCTGTCAGAACATCGTTGCTAAGCTCGACATAGACCTGTGGCTAGTCGTTGACCTACAATAATTATTGTAGGTGAGCATTATCTTCTGCGAGGCAGTGGCTATCTACGGAATTATTCTGGCAATTGTGATGTCCAACTCCTTGGCAAATTTCAACGCCGAGGTGACCTTGGCTGAGATCATGCGAAAGAACTACTTCGCCGGTACGTCAGTTCCTTTTGCGACCGCACATTCACGTTTGTACCGTGGGAAGTTGGGGCACAGGCATCGTCGTGGATTAAACGTTTTCTTGCCAGCAGTTGCCTTTCCACGTATTTGATGACCGTTTAACATTTTGTCAATCTGCCTCGAAACTTCTTTTCACAGTCAAACACACGTCATTTCATAACTTTTATCGATAACTTCTTATTACGCGTCCGTCTCCCGGTACCGCCGCGCCACGTTAGTTGCTCAGGACAGCGAACACAAAAGCTCAAACCCATTAACGCTTCAGTTTTGTAACCGCCTTTTTGGCGAGGCTTATTGGAACTGTTGCTTCGCGCATCGAAAACTTCTGGTGCAAAACAATCAGTGTTTCACTAACATGGACTTGCACATGTTTTTTTTCTCGCTGAGACATTTCAGTCATTTGTAGCGTAACAGTATTCACTAGCGTACCTTTTCAGACATTACAAACGAATTGACCTAATTTTTTCGGTCGTTTCAAAAAAAGTTGATCTATGACCGAAAAAATAAACACAGACCTGCACTTGGCACAAGATAACATGTGCTCTCGCTTTTCGCATTAACAATTTTTCCCGGATTTTGCAGGCTTCGCGATTTTCGGTGCGGGCTTGGTCACCGGACTGTCGAACCTGGCGTGCGGGATATGCGTCGGTATCGTCGGCAGCGGAGCGGCTCTCGCCGATGCTGCAAATCAAACGCTGTTTGTCAAGGTAACATTCCGATTGAGGTCGAACTGCCCAAGGACGCTTTACCATGCGAATGAGAAACTTGTTGCGCGAACGTATCTTCCGGTATGTTGCAGGTTTTGATAGTCGAGATTTTCGGCAGCGCAATTGGTCTCTTCGGCGTCATCGTTGCAATCATCATGACCACGAAAGCTCACATGGCTTCGAACCCTGCATCGCTGTCGATGTAACTATTCACCTCATGTTTCGAATCATGTTGACATTTCCGCAACGTATTTCTTTCTGCTATAGCACCCCCAGCAAGCTATGGCGTGCTTGCTAACGGCCCTGCTGGCAGCTGCTTTATTTCTTAGACCAAACAGTCTGCAGCGGAGACTTGATGGCGTTCGTCCTCGTTCTACGTTCTTGTTTCTTTTTATTCCGTTGTGCACGTATTACAGATATATCTTGCGGTGCAGAGCCGATTGCGAATTGTGCAATAGGAGATCTGTCATCTTCGGAAGTTGAAGTTTTCTGTTACCAACTCGTGATTGGGATTTGATCCAAGAAATTGCAGCCCGCTCGATTCAGTGATTTGCTATCCTCCGGCTGTAACGATTTGCGAGGAAGTAGTCTTATTTCCGCCGCAGATCTCACTCCCCACCGTCGTACCCGCGGTGAACGTTGTGTTTGTAAAGTAAAATTGATATTTTGAGCATTGCCATAATTGGCTGCGAAAAGTGATTAATCCCTCGTCTTTGCTCCCAGTCTTCGTCCGAACTCAATGCAGCTTTCTGAAAATTTCCTTGCGCCGTGAAGACAGGCCACCACTTCACGCGTCTAACTTAATAAAAGTCTTTTATTGTCAATCAATGAACTTAACGCGCGTGTGCTTTTCCGTCGTGTTCAAATACATAGTACTTGGATCAGTTCGATGATTGCCGTGTGTTTGGCGCAGGATCAGAATCTCCCAACGACTTGATCAAAGCGCTGGTTCGGCCACAACATGTTTGTTCCGACAGGTTCAGGTCGCTCTGTGCGGCGAATGCTTTGCAAAGTCGACTGCAATCGCGAGCGACCGGGATCATTGTCGCCGGTAAATAGGTGACTCACGTTGGATTAAATCTGAGTCACAATTATTGCAAAGTACCGCGGAAGTTGCGAGCGCGGCTTGATTTTGAAAGCGGTGATTGATGTGCAGGCCACCATCCGCAAATCTTGCACCGGTCGCTTTGTTTTTCTGACTCACCAACGTTTTCCGAATCGCCGCGACCTCTTTGCGAGCAATTGTTTGTGGTGCCGGTGCGCGGTTAACGATCGCTTGGCCCGCCCGATGCGTCAACCCGTTTGCACCGTTTCTCGAGTTGATTGCTGTTTTTGCAGCTTCTTGGAACTATTCGATTAACTCGCTTGCCTGGAGGGGTTGACAAATCTTTTCCAAAACAACTCTAATGTGTCGTGTGTTTCGTCTCAAAGGCTTACATAACAAAGTTTGAAGTCTTAACTGGCGGTGCGGCAAACAGGCAGTGTCAACGTTGAAAAGCTCTTGCATGCTTTCCAACAAACAATGCAGTTGCATCACATCCTTACTTTCGGAAAATAAGTTCGTAGAAAGAAAACATGACCTAAAATTCATCGGTTCTTTTCAGTTTGTCGATATTGATCCGCTGATATGTACGTTGTCTTTACCGGTGATTACTGCACCGCGTGTCGTGTGCCTACCGATTTACGCGCTGTGCTTAACCCGACGAGCAGGCCGCCTTGTTCATCAGTTCGCCAGCTTGGTTTAAAATGTTTAGCAACAGGATCCGATGAATCTTTGGACCAGTGGCTTACATTGACTGTGCCGAGTGATGGTGCACGATTCGTTGTGGGCCTCCCCAACCAATCTCAGCTCACAGAATCGGTTAAATCCTGTTTGATGAAGTTTATCAACCACTTTCAACAAAGGAACTGTTCGATTCAAGGCATCACAGACAATCGGTCTATTGTTTCTATTCGAACGTTCCAACGTTTGAAACACCAGAACTATCGGTCCCAACCCACTTTAATGATCAGAGCGTGCGATTGCTGGAAGTACTATTCTGTGCCAAGGTCATAAAAGAAACGCAAACGCGTAAACCAGTAAGTTAAATTCGTGAACTTTTTAAAGAAGCAAATGTTTTCATCGTCCGCAAAAACTCGTTAGCGATGTGCAGTAAAATATGCCAAAAGCAATCGTCTACCTAAAATCAATTGTATATTTTTCAACATTTCTGAAACTGCAAAAGAAGTGTTGCACAAAATATTTGGGTATGCCTCGGGATGGACGCAATGCTCGTCAAATACATCCGTTGTGTTAGCCGATGGCACGAACGGGTCAAGTTTTGCTAAAGTGGTTAGGCCTAACCAATGAGGGTTCATTGTGTTGGGCACAGTGGCGGACCATGTTAAAACTGCGCTCGAAGCAAAAGGCACTTTTGGCATCGGCCATGTGTTGACAGAAGGTCATAAGAACGTATTTCGCAGTTGAACCTGCTTCGTATAGCCCTAAGTAATCGCGTTCTTATTGCGATTAGTACGGCTTGTAATGACTGAAAAGTCTAGGCGTAGTCAGGAGGGGCCAAGGAGACCATTTCTAGCATATCTTGTTTTGTGCTTTGAGAGGCGGTGCCTCAAACAAAATACTGTTGCTCGGCTTAAGTCAAAATATTTGGCCCCTCTCAAAATTTTGGGATGGCTATGCTATTGATCCGAGTTCCTGAGTAGCCTATGGGCCAGTGGTTAACTTAGGGTTGGGGGAGGCGAGGTAAGGCTGAAACAGGGGCCCTCTGATGATGTCATCATGCTCAGCCAACCGTGATAAAACCTTTTGATCAAGCCTAGGAAGGGGATATGCGGGCCAATCAAGGATACGTTCTTGAGACTACGGCATGACTTACTTAACAGAAATGCACAAGGGTGTTCGTGATATAGCCTAACGCAATTAAAATGGGGCACCAACTTTTCGTCCATTTTTTAGTAACCAATGGGGTAAGGCAAGGGGTAGTTCTAAGCCCATATTTCTTTGCTGTTTACCTTGATGAACTCTCAGAACAGCTGTGTGATGCACTGTGGGAAATATGGCTGTGAATCATCTAATGTTTGCTGACGATCTAATGTTTACATGTGTATTAGTGGACTCCAACGTCTTCTAGATATTTGTGGTAACTATGCTGCTGAACACGAAATTGTCTTTAATTGTAACAAAACAAGTGGTGTTCTTTTTTGTTCCAAAAATTATAAACAACCTTCTCCATCAAATGTTTCTCTGAACGGTGTAGGCTACGTGTAGCCTGCAATTTTTTGACCAAGTGAAATAACTTGGTGTGCTGATAAATACCTCACTGAAGGATGATGATGATGATATTCAGAGACGAATGAAATCGCTGTACTGTGCAGCAAACAAGCTCCGAAGCTCATTTGACCAGTGCTCTCCTGCAGCAAAAAACACTCAATTCCGTGCCTATGGAATGCCAATGTATGCTTACCAATTGTGGAGCACACAGGCATGTATGAAGCGCTTAGGCGCTGCATACAATAATGTCTACCAAATTATGCATTACATACCCAGAAATTTAAGTGTTTGCCCAAACCAAGTTAGCCATCGTGTCACCACTTTTGATGCCTTATGGATAAATAATCTGTATCGCTTCTTGCAACTTTGTACATCTTCATCTAACTTTTTCTCCGTTCTCTTCAAATGTCTGATGCTTTTTACAAATATCCGTTTTTCCTCAATTGTTTCACGCTGCTGTTTGACGGTGACCAGCTGATTTGTTGATGCCCTGTACCTTTTCAATGCTACTGGGCATCATGCATGCAGCCCCACCCCTACCAAATCTCCATTGATATCCTTTTACCAGCAGCAAAAACATTTGGCCTAAAATTAGCGTAGCCTACTTCACAAAATGATTCCAATCTATTTTTACTGTTGGTGGATGGAGGATTTACCCTTTCAATCTCCCCTTGTTGGCCTCTGTCTACATACCGACACAGAGTTGTAAAAGGGCCTCATTTTGAAGCCTGAGGCCGGCCCAAGCCCGAACCCGGCTCGAGCCCGACATTTATTTTTGAAGCCCGATTTAGGCCGGAAAGCCGAATTTACCGAGGGAATTAAGATATGCGCAACTGCGGAGTAACAAAAAACGTTGTGTGCAAGTGTAGTTGCACGTACACGGTTTATCACACCGAAAATAGCAACCACCTTGACCAAAACATTGGCGTAATCTGGCACAAAGGCAGCGTGTTAGTCAATGATAATACTGCGGAGTGTGGAATATAATGTTTCTCAAGAAAAAAAAAAAAAAATATCACGAAACTATCCACGATGG
>JGI24159J19872_10008340_pt1 | contig 13565 bp, 7 predicted proteins | sample Ectturendosymbi4_FD_19872 | JGI IMG/M metagenome (IMG submission 19872) | reverse complement strand
GCGAAATACTACCACCTAACGGTTGGCGCCCAGGGCCAGGCAAAGTGGGCCAAGGTGGCCAAAAAGTCCTTCACTTATGACGTCACTCACAAAAAACCCGCAACCCCCAACCAAAAAATTTTTTTCGAGTGCAATCTACTAGACCGGCCGATCTGTTTGAGCCGCTGAACAGCTCTCTAGCGCAATGGGCGGAAGAGCTAGGGCGTTGGTAAGGCAACCGAAAACTGCTGTTTTTTTTGTGAAAATCGCCGAAACCAGGCGGCTCTAAAAGTGTTAATGTATCATACACGCTTCAAAACTGCATATGATTTTTTGCTTGTTTTTTTTTATTTTATCACTGATGAAATGATTTAAATCAATCAACACTGACTAGAAATAGCTGAACTTTCATTCAAACTTTTTTGCGCTTGTGCAATATCCCTTAAGGCCAGGGTTGATAAAAATCAAGATTTTTTTTAAAAAATCAAAAATAATTTTTCGTTTTGGGTTTAAGCTTTTCTGGAGGGAACGTCACAAGTAGGTGTGTTTTTGCATTATTTTGGCCATCTTTGCCTGGCCCTGGGCATAAAAAAAATCGGATTGTTTTTATTTTTATGATTTTTTTATTTACTGTGTAGAGGGTGGCCATCAAACAAGTAGTGATTTTTAAGTTTAATTAAAGAGTTTGTTTTAATACTGTATAAGTTTTTTGTGCTGTGTTTCTTCTAGTACAGCAACAGTTGCCATGATTGATAAAACTTTAATTGCTTTTATATCTTGTGTTGTCATAAGAAGTCTTTGCTTTCTTTAATAGTAAGTTAAACCAATTAAAATACTAATTTTAAAAATGTATCATAAAAATCACACAAAGCTTTAAAACTATGCATGATTTTTTGCTTGTTTTTGTTGATTTTATCACTGATTTAAATCAATCAACCCTGATGAGAAATAGCTAAACCTTCATTCAAACTTTTTTGCGCTTATGCAATATCCCTTGATGCAAATAAATTCATAACACCAGTACCAGTGAACAAACTGAAATATTTATTGAAATGCCAATACTGACACTGCCAGTTTAGTAATTTCATTGACACTCATGGCACACATGCATAAAATGCTAAAGACCTATAACAATAATATATCCGTTTCATGAATCAAAAACATGTTCAATAACTATGTTTACAGTCAACAGCATATTTGATGGAATTCAAATGCAATTTTCACTTCATGCCAATCTACACTCTCAAACTCATGGCATTCTAACAGTTATAACTTTTGAATCAGCAAGGGTTAGTGATTTTAGTCCACATGCCATTTTTGCAGTTGAATGACATAGAATCTCTGACCTNGGATATGCGACTTTTTGGTCTGGCCAATTCGGTCTTAGCCATTTCAGTCTGGGGACATTTTGGTCAGACTATGAAATCTTGCAGAAATCTTACATGTTCACATTTTTATGCAAGCATACTTATATCAACAAGGAGTTTTATTTAAAAAAACTACAAACATGATCCAAGATCCAAAAGTTAATCAGCATCAACATATGATTTCATTATCATCAGCAAGCAGATTAAATATCATTATCGACATTTTGCAATTAAATACAAATTCTTCAAAGTCACAATTACACTTCAGATTTAATCGCAATTATGACTCCTCAAAGGGAGTTGGCATAACACCAGCTAGAGTGACATTTTGCCTGCCTATAATCATTTAATTAAAGGAATGTAAATTTGTTTATGTACAGAAATGTCGTGACCGAAATGTCACCAGACCGAAACAGCTCAGACCGAATCAGCCAGACCAAAAAGGCCTGTTCCGTCTGACCTCACAATTGCTGTGATTGATAAACTTTAAGTGGTTTCAAGTTGTGTCATCATTAGAACATTTGACCTTCTACACCAGGGGTGCCCAACCAGTCGATCGCGATCTACCGGTCGATCTTTAAATGCCTGGCAGTTGATCGCGGATGATTTTATTCATGTATAAGGGTTTGCCGAACTACAGTAACTACACAAAGAATATTCCTGTCCACAGTGAATTAAGAAAAAAAGTTAAGAGGAATTGAAATCACAACTAGCTACACAACAGTCTATTTTTACCAAGCCAAATACGAGAGGTAAGGTAGCTAAGATCGAGTTTGCCACATTCTCGGTTTGTTTTGTTTCAAAGCTTTGCCAGATTAGTTGATCTCCAGAGACTGAAAAATGTAAAGGTAAATCCTATGTCAGTGAAGGTTGGGCACCCCTGTTCTACACTAATACTGTGTAGCAGAGGTTTCCAACCTATGGCGGCCTGTACCTCATGGCACATTTGCTTATCTGCAGGGTACATTCATTTGAAATGTACCAATTTACAAATTAAATTTGAGACATGAAAATAGAGTATACCTTCATTGTTTCAAGATTCTAAAAATTCTATTAAAAATTCAGTATGATTTTAGTATTTTACCCAGGCTTTTTGTCATGGGAAATTTTAGAGGTACATGCTCATCTATCGAAATGCCAAAGGGGTACATGTTTAGAGAAAGGTTGGGAACTCCTGCTGTATGGGCTGTGTGAAAACCTATTAGAATGCTAATTATATGTGTCATAGACATTACACAAACCTCCAAAACAATATGATTTTTTTTATTTTTAATTTGATTTAAATCAATCAACCCTGCTTAATGCAAATCAGTTTGTAACACCAGTTAATGAACTATTTATTGAAATGCCAATACTGAAACTGACAGTTTAGTAATTTCAATGACACTCATGGCATACACGAAGAAAATGTGAAAAACCTATATCATTATAATATATGATCGTACACTGTCGATCATATATCATTATGTGTATCATGATACACTGAGACTGTATAGGCTAAGTGAAAACCTATTAGAATGCTAATTAAATGTGTCATAGACATCACACAAAGCTCTAAAACAACATGATTTTTTTGACTTTTTTTGCTTGATTTAAATCATAATTTTTATTTACTTGATTTAAATCATGATTTAAATCACTGATTTAAATCAAATGATTTAAGTCAATCAACCCTGGCTGCTATCGGATCAAACAACAAATCGCCACTTCAAAGTATTTGTGAAATGCTGGAGGAGCGCTTCCATAGCTTGTGTGCCGCATCTACGAGGCAGCACGTTGCAACAGCTTGGATAAGATGTAACGTGCAACTGCTTCATATCAACAGTTGTCGTCACTAGTTGGTAGCGATTGCATTTTTCATCATATTCATATCACCACAAATATTGCTTAACATAACGAATTCAATGTGCATGCATGATGTTTTTGTTTCAGCTGCGACAGCCAACGCATGCTCCATGGTTAATCTTGTCAGATTGTTTATGAAACGCAACTGCTAGCCTTGCTGCAAGATAACTGTCTGACTTGCTTCGTTGTGCTTTCTTGCGCAAGTTGTCTGGATGCATGAGGAATATAACAGCGTTTTGTCAACACCTACTGAGAATCAGCTGTTTTGGCCGATACCGATATATCGGCCATCGGCCAGGCNGATATATCGGTTGATCTCTAATACAAGGTATGCTAGCAATCAAAACTGTTTTGTTCCTAGTGTCCACGGTAATATTGGCAAAAAATAAATATCTTATGAAGGACCAGTGATATGGAGACAAGTTAATGCGGGATATAAATATTTACCTTTGCACCAGTTTAAAAATGCTATTTGTAATTATTGTTAATCAAAATACTAAATTCTTTGTTTCATTTTCAGAAGTGCTTGTCAACTTACAGATTAATTTTCAACAGAGCATTACTTAATTTTTTCCATTGGAGATCTACTGAATCATTATTGGTGAACTTTTGTCCTTATTTGTTGATTTTCTTGCTTTCTGCGCTTCTTTGGTTTGTTTGTGTCAGGGAGTAACATCTAGATAACCTAAGGGTTTTTTTCAGTCGCCCAGCTACAAACTTGAGAATGCTTTCTAGTATTTTTAATGTTTGTTGTGTATTGTTTCACACCCAGGTGTTTGTACAATAAACAATGCAAAGTACTGTAGGTATAGAAATAATAAAGATTGTTTAAAAGTCCAGAAATATGTGCAAACAGTCTACTAATGGTTTTTACCTCTGTTGATCACTTAGACTCTCTTGTTTCAATCAACTTGATCAAAATTTTTTGTGACAAACCCTGGACGGGTATAACGCAAAAGCACAACTGATTTGCGCTCATTAGTTTAAAGCTGCAATATTATTGCTATTCCCATGTCTACATACGAAACCAAGCAATTTATCAAAAAAAGGGTGCATTCAGTCTTACAAGAACTTGGTCATTAGTACCAATTCAAAGCTAGCATGTTCAAAAATGGGTAGTGACACTCAACTGATAGCAAGATGGGAGCTATTAGCAAAGTGGTAAAAGCAGGTCGTTTGTTTTGCTTGTTAAGTTGTGCCTGTAATGGTGTAGTAACTGCTGTTAGCTACAGCAATACAACGCTTATGACACTAACCATTGAAATTAGTATGTTTTATCAACATGAAAGCCAAGATCATGATTAGACCAAGATTAAATTTGATGATCTTATATGGATGCGTTTTTTGGGCTATGTTATTTGTGTACACTGTGCAGGCATACAATTTGTTATAAGAGCTAAAAATATTAATTCCGGTGAACAATTAACCAGAGATCAAAATCAACCAAGCTTCAACCAGTAAAAAGGTGCCTAATGTNAAAATCATGCATTATGCNATGACATTGCATATTTACCAAGTTGACAGAGCTAATGNTGTCATAAGTCTAATAGGAAATATCTCTTCCTTTTTAACAACACACTAACAAATTAGCTTGAANAGAGTTTTATCTGGAGTTTATCCCAATTTAATGGGCACACACAGAAAAGGTGATTTACAGCTATGTACACGCATAGCGGAGATCATTCATTATATTCAAAATTTTTGGCAAAGAGTTCATATGATGGGGCAAAGAGTTCGTATGATGACACAAGTCAAAAGCACTTGAAGTTTTATCAATCATAGCAACTGCGGGGTCATGGGCTCTATGTCATTTCAACTGCAAAAATGATAAGCAGACTGAAATCACTAACCCTTGCAGATTCAGAAGTCATAACTGTTAGAATGCCACAAGTTTGAAGGTGTAGACTGGCATAAAGTAAAAGTTGCATTTAACACTTTGGCACCCGGGTTAATTCAAGCAGTTCGCAAAAAAACAGCTGGATCGCACATAGCTTTGCGCGGGAATATTTCCACTTATATATAGGTTACGGACCTGGTCAAAGTGTCAAAAGACGTGGCAAGTCTTGTAGTTTGCACTCAAAAAAAATTTTTTTGGTTGGGACGTGCAGGTTTTTTGTCAGTGACATCAAACTGTAGGACTTTTAGGCCACCTTCACCTGGCTCTGGGTGCCAACCGTCAGATGGTAGTATTTCACTAAAGTTTTTATTGGAAACTAGGCTACAATCCGAGTCTTTTGATACTTTGGATGACCTGCTGAGGTTTCAGGTTCAGAAGTTATTATCTAAGTTAGTAAAAATTTTTGACTGATTAGATAATTAATTAATTTGTTTATTTTCGATCATAACTTTTGAAACAGAAACGCTAGGAAGTCGATCAAAGACTTAAAAGACTTGGACTCGAGCCTAGTTTCCAATGAAAACTTCAGCGAAATACTTGGCTTAGCAGTTGGGCCTTAGGCCAAGCAACATGAGCCAAAATGACCCAAAAACTACTTTACTTATGACGTCACTCACAAAAAATCCGTACCCCCAACTCAAAAATGTTTTTTCGAGTGTGATCTAAGAGACCGTCCGATCCATTTGAGCCCTTGAACAGCTCTCTAGCGCAATTGGCAGAGGAGCTATGGCGTTGGTAAGGCAACTGACAACTGCTGGTTTTAGGCCGAAATCGAAGTACAAATAATATATATCGTACCCCGGCTCTCAAAGTATTAAATTCCATCAAACATGAAGGCTGTTTCATGTAAACATAGTTATAGAACATAATTTTGATTCATGAAACAGATATATTATTATAGGTTTTTAAAATTTTATGCATGTATGCCATGAGTGTCAATGAAATTACTTGACACTTTGGCGTCCGGCCGGTTTCATGGATTCTTGTGCTAAAACAATGACCGCACGTGGCTTTGCGTGCACGTAACTCGGGCGCCGAAGGTGGTAGAGAGCTGTTCAAAGGCTTAAAAGACGCAGTGGTAAGCCTTCTAGTCTGAACTCAAAAACTTTTTTGCTTGGGGATTGTGGATTTTTTGTGAGTAACGTCATTAGTGGAGGACTTTTAGGCCACCTTTTCATACTTTGGATCACCTGCTGAGGTTTCTAGTTCAAAAGTTATAATCTAAAGTAATAAAAATATTTGATTAATTAGTTATATAATTAATTTGTTTACTTTAGATCATAACTTTTGAACCAGAAATGCTAGGAAGTCGATCAAAGGCTTAAAAGGCTCGGACTCGAGCCTAGTTTCCAATGAAAACTTCAGCGAAATACTTTGGTCTAGTGGTTGGGCCCTAGGCCAGGTAACATGAGCAAAAATAGCCAATAACCTACCTCAGTTATGACATCACTCACAAAAAAACCCGAAGCCCAAAACCAGAATTTTTTTTCATTGGAAACTAGAAGACTTGCCCAATCTTTTGAGGATTTGAACAGCTCTCTAGTGCAATTGGCAGAGGAGCTATGGAGTTAATGAGGCAACTAGCAACTGCTTGTTTTGGGATGATTACAAAGTATGAATATATGGGGGTTTCGGGTTCAAAAGTTATGGCCTAAAAACAATGAAACAAGAGTGATGAAACCAAATAGAAGCAACAAAATTATCTAATTATGAGATAAATTATTTTGTTGTCTTTCAGGCAAACTTTTGAACCTGAAACCCCAGCAAGTTATCCAAAGCCTCAAAAGGCTCCAATTTTGCACTAGTTTCTAACAAAAACTTGACCAAAATGCTACCATCTGAAAGTTTGGGCCTAGAGTCAGATGAAGTGGGCCAAAAAAGCTTGAAACTACCTACGTATGACATCACTCACAAAAAATTTACATTCAATGCAGAGGGTTTGAACAGCTCTCTAGTGCAATCACCTGACAAGTTGCGCAATTGCTAAGACACACTAGAAACCAGGTTTTAACTCGAAAACCACCCAGCAAGCAAGGTCTTAATCTTATNCAAGCTACTCCTAAAAANAGAACATATGAACAAGACAGGATTTTAGTTAGGTTAACATACTGTACAACTTTAGGCCTGATGTTGAACACTTTCATTGCTGTGCTGCGTGGATCTACACAACAAATTTGGAAAAACCAATGAAATTAATATATAAGCGATTTGAATCAACATTTCAATCATGACAACTATTAATGTGATTGCAGTGACTACAGCTAAGCCTATATGTATTTGATTTGCTAGTGTTGATTACAGTGGGTATGGTGATCATTGTTACTGGGCGTGCGCTGTTTGTGACGTCACGCTGTGACATAAAATTTACATTTGCAATCCAATGTTTTGAAAAGTTTGTTGACATCATGCATATCCTTTAATACACACTCTCTTTATTTGTTGATGTATAACTTAATATACAGTTGTGTTGACTTTGAGCTATCAGCGCTCCAACTTAGGATGCAAGTGCAAAATATACTCAACGCTATGACGAAGCAACCATAACTGTGGAAATATCAGACTGCACATTAAAACCTGGGAGTAAAACACACTCAGCCCTAACACAGCACAGATCACAACTGTAAAAACAGTCTGCACGAACGTCTCTGAATATGAACAGTCGCATCCAAGTGTGTGCCTGGGATAATGCATACCCAAGGTCGTCAGAACGACATAAACAAGGGAGTAAAATGCACTCAGACTTAGAACAGCACAGGTAACAACTGCAAAACTAGTCTGCGGCTCTGCACAAATGTCTTGTCGATTGCGCATTTGAGCCCTGTGGGTGTGCATCATTCCAGGCCCACACCCAGGTTTGACAGATCGAAACAACCATGGGAATTAAATTTACTCAACCCTGGAACAGCATAGCTCACAACTGCAAAAACAGTCTGCACAAATGTATCTTTGAATACGAGCAATTGAGTACATAAGGTGTGCGCCTCGAATGGCGCATACCTTCAGGGCTAAAAAGTACATAATATCTTTCTAGCTTTTCTGTGATTTTCCCTTGATCACATGAAACTGAAAATGTCACGTCATGTTCAGTTTCACAGGGTGTGCGCCATACACCTAGAATATACACGCCTGGTTGATTATAACGGCTACATTTAATGTTAACTGTGACTTTACACCCAAGCTACGGTCTGGGTTTTTTGATCATTTTTGAGTGATAGACTGAATTTTTGTTTAATGAGCGAAATCAGTTAAGTCAATTTGGTCACAATGTCTGACAATAGACCAGTGAATATTGTTACAGCGAGTTTCATTACTATTATGGGACAAATGGCCAAAATGTCTCAGCAAACAAACACAAGCTGTGGTTGCAAATACAACTTGGGAGCTGCTTATGTTATGGTCACTAATTTTGTGATCGTTTAATGAAATTATGGCAGACTACTTGTAACTGACACTTTTTTAGGCCTAGCTAATGGTTGATGAAGATGTTAAACCAAGCCAAGGGTTCAAAATTTTTAGTGAATGCTAGCAGCGTGCAGAAATTTTTAGTAGCGCACTCGTATAAGCTTTGTCATATGGCATTCATATGCATTAAGCATAAAATATAACATAAGATTAGCACACTTAATTATTTGGTTGCGCAGCGCAGGTGCGTGACCATATTTTTGCACCGTGTCATGTGTCAAAAATATTTAGAAAAAAGTATGCTGTAGTATCGTCATTCAATAACATCACCTTAGCTCAGCATCATTACTTTGCCAATGTCAGGCTAGCAAAACTCATAATGAATGCATTGTACGTGTATTGAATGGTAGTGTCTATTTTGCCTCCTGAGGCAAAAGTTTAGTTGGTGTTATTTTGACCTCAGTCAAACATGAATGGTTGAAATAATCACAGGATAAGTATGATAAACAAAGTGACATGTTCGAATTAGCGTTGAGGAATTGTAATGCTTGGTGTTTTAGGTTTATCAGGGCTCTAAGTTCAGGGTCATACATTTGGAGTATTAGGTTTAGGGTTTTTAGGCTTAGGATTTCAGGTTTACGGTTTAGGCTTCAAAAGCAAAAATGGATACAGTCATTTAGACGATACCTTCAAGTTTTAGGTTTAGACACTAATCTTAGTGTGTCACTTTACATATCGTACTTAGCATATGACCACTTCAAACAATCATGTTAAGTTTGACTAAAGGCAAAAAAAAGCCCCAGCAGAGCTTTTGTCACAAGAGGCAAAATAGACACTGCCATCTTGAATTATAGGCCTAAATGCAGCAAGGTCAATTTTGTTCTTGTTAGGAAAAATCAGTAAAACATATCAGGAACCATACAGTGCACAAAAAGAAAAATAAAGTATATGGGATGCCAAACAAGCAATAAGATTTAACCATGTGGTCCATTGCAGTGAAACTCCTGCTATCAGAGATCCATATTAAAACTGTTTCACTGATACTGTAGCACAGACAGGACAAAGTTGCACCACACCAACTGGCAGAGACAACTTGCAAGTTGCTGGCAAACATTATTCAGTTGGAAGGAGTTTAGGATCACAGCTTCTCTGAAATTAAATTGGAATGTAGTATTCACTTCACAACTAGATGCCCATGCTGACTTAAAATACATAATAGGCCAAGACTACACCAACATATTATGCCTTGGAGTATTATGTTTAACGGTTTAGGGAATCACAAAAGCACATTTTTCACCAACACAACCTGCTGTTTGCTACNGCGGACTANCACGTTACAGCACTGTACTGTAGTCATCTAGTACATTTAACTTGAAAGTAGACTAGTGGTGTAGTGAAGTACGAAGTAGCCTAAGTCATATTCCGAATCAGAATTGAAAATGAAAGCGGCCGCTCTTACCTCACAAAAAACGCAAGATTGACGCAGAAAGAATGTCAACCAGTTCAAAAAACTTTAGTCAGTTTACACTGGCAAATATTCGAATACAACCGTTTAGCCACTCACACTACTTGCACATGGAACAGGTTCTACGAAACAGCTCTAGCAAAGGACGATGGTTACTGAAGTCCACAGCAAGCCACGGTGAAAATATTTTCCTTCAACATGCTTCCAAATTTACACGAGCTGTGGCGTAGGAATATGAAAAGGATGATATACATTTTGACATAATAACATAAACCCTTTCAAAAGTGTTAAAAAATATTAAAAATAACGTTTTCTTTTTACATGTTTTCTCATTGCTAAATTTTTACAGTTGAGCACGTGTTTTTCATCCCTACCGCTCTGGTTAGAATTCCCACTAACACTTTTTTCCCCGCTACTCGCTTGGTTTTGACCGTCTGAAACCGTTACAGCCTTCGCGTGCTGTGTGATGTGACGCGCATCGGGCGCGAAACCTACGACCGACCAAGTACCGCTCAAGACAGGTAAAGTAACTCCGTTAGCAACGCCACATTCATGAATCATACATTTGCTTTCGTGGCAAATAGAATAATGCTCACCTCCAACATCTCACGGACATCGACCGCATTTTAATCCCAAGGCCAATAATCGTTAATAAGGCTCAATTCTGGAGAATTAAGTAAGTGTCAAGACTCCGACATAACTTTGCGACTGGTCTGCAATATGAATGAATTTTTGTTCTAAACCTTGTTCCTAGACCAACTCAGACTCATTAAATACAGTAATTAAGCATATTTTGTTTTTCATGTACCCAACATTTATTATGGATTACTGTTTACTGTAAAACATTTTGTAGTCTGTTTCCACACTTGCCTCTTCAATCTCATTTGGATATACTTTGTGCCCTGGGGGACATACTTGCAACTGTGGTACTCCAATGGTCAATTCAGTGGGTAACTGTGTTGCTTTGTAAGTTAAAATCTGTGTTGATAAAAATGTTTTTTGCCTTTAGTATGTGTCTCTGATTAGATTTGTGTTGTCTGGCTGCAGTATGACTTTCTGCTTTGTAACCTCCATTGTCACTTTTTATCAGGTCCTATGTGAATTGACTTGCTTATTCATCTCATATCCCTCAACTCTATTACAGTTATCTTTTTGTGTGACTCTTCATGCATTGCTTGCCCACCACGTGTGTTTATTCAGTATTTGTAATTTGTTTAGTTGTATTTGCTGCTAAACCTGAAGTTCCTAATGTTTTTGTATTGAAAGTAGCTATGGAACAGCCCATGGATCTTATTTATAATTTTAAAACTTATGCCACCATACTGCCTCGCATGACACGGTTTGAATAAAGTGGTCAGTTTGTCACACAAGTGGCGTCCTCTCAGTTGAGTAGTGGATAACTGGATATGTCTCACGTCTAACATGCCGATGGTTTTCGGTTCACCTGTCACATTATGGGAGGTGGTCGAATAAAGTTTCAACTATCACATTACAGTAGCGTAGGTGGTTGAATATAAAGTTTCAAATTTAAAGATCCACAGGTGGTTCTGTAGTCACTACCTTTTTGTATTCTCATCAACATGAAATTAATTTCTGCTCTTTGATGTTGCTGTTTTTTACTTGCTGTATTCATGGTACTTTTGTGATTTGAGTTACAAAAATGCATGAATAAAGCATTACCATTATCATCATCACACAGCTCTATTTGAATTTGTATCATGTCGTACAGGATATGGCATGTATTACAATCTGTTTTTTTTCGGTCATAGACTGAAATGTTTTTTAAATGACTGACAAAAATTAAGTCATTTCAGTCCAAAAGTCTGAAAATGAGGCTAATGAACACTGTAATGACAAATTTTAGTACAACTGTGAGACAAATGACTAAAATGTCTCAGCAAAAACAGTGGCATGCAGAGGGGGGACGAACGGGGCGTCAGCCCTGGGTATCCAAGGCAGGGGGACATCCAAAAAGTGAAATTACAAAAATTTAAATGCTGTAACTACATGATTTTTCCTATTGTAAGTCTACTAATAGGTAAATGCTGAATGGATTTAACTTTTCGAAACTTGTTTTGTTGTACACACTATTTTGTACGTATACAAATGCCTGTAATTCTCAGCTTCTTCATTACCAGGGACTTTTACTCTAGCCTAGGTGTGCACCGCATACCCATTCAAACCAATAGTGACGTGACTTGTTCCAGATCCTGCAATCAAGGAAATATCTCAAAAAAGGATTGAAAGATAGTCAAGGTTGAGAAAAACCCTTTATTTTAAAAAAAACAACCCTCCTGGTTTTTTTTAAATCCATGTTATTTTAATGAAACAGGTTTTTATTTAAAAAAAAAACACTAAAACCCCATTCTGAATTGTTTTCATTGCATCATACAATATCGCCATTTGCGGAATTACACAATCATAACTTGTTAAAGCTATTGTGGCATTCAAATTTAAGGGTCAAGGAATGTATATACCCAATCTTTGTTTTCGCAGTGTTGTTGGTCAATTTGTTCCAAAGTGATAAGACTTGGCAAGAATGCACACAGCAAACAGAGAAAAGCTACTCCCACACAAAATCTGCAGTTTCACGTCAAGTTTATATACATGCCCTGTTAGTTCAGCATCTGCATAGTGTATTTTTCAATATATGGTTTGGCATGGTCCAACATCAGAAACAGCTTCCATGCAGAGAAGGCAGAAAAATTGATTAAAATATACCGATTTTACAGAGCTGAAGAAGATAACTAGTAGAATTCACTCAAACTGTTCGAATTATCAACACTAAAAAAGCCTTCAAAAAACTATACATGTTTTATTTTGAGACGTTTCGGATTATTCTTAATCCATCTTCAGTCAAAAAAATAATTAAGAATAATCCAAAGCATCTCAAAATAAAACATGTATAGTTTTTTGAAGGCTTTTTTAATGTTGATGAAACTGTTAAGTCTATCCTAGTTTTATGCTCCAATGTTCGAATTATTCTTTTCTTTTTTTCAAGTCCTTCAAATTTTGTTGCTGTTCGTTGTGTTTCATTTAAAAAAATTTGCAGCTAGCTATACAAGTGTGCTGCTTATTTTACTTTTTATTTCATAGTAGATTTTTCAAAGGAAAAGTTAAGTGTAGGATTTTTGGTGGGTTTTATTGCTTCTTTTTAAGTGGGTTTTTTAAAAAAACGAGTGATTTCATTGGTTGGGTCAAATTACATAACACTGAAGATAATTATGGACGTTTAATTGATTTTCTAAGCCAAATTTCAAAACTGTCCAATTTCAACATGCTTGATTTAGCTGGTTTTAAGATGCATTTCCTGTTTCCCGTTTCATTTTTTTGTGCTAATACAGTCGCACACCTGTTCTGGCAATATGTGCTTTGTTTAGAGCTTCGTCATTAGTTGGCAGTTCAGGTGGACTGATCATAATGGCTCACACAAGCCCGTATCAATTCTTTCTCCTTAGTAATTGTACACATAACAGACACATAATAAAAAACAAAAATTTTCTTGCATACTTTATGAATTTGAATTTGAATTTATTGACAAACAGCCAATGAAGGCAGGCCAAGGCCTGAAGAGCTCATTGGCAACGCAAAAACACAGAAAAAAAAATGA
>JGI24159J19872_10008336_pt1 | contig 13568 bp, 9 predicted proteins | sample Ectturendosymbi4_FD_19872 | JGI IMG/M metagenome (IMG submission 19872) | reverse complement strand
GGGCCGTAGGTTGCCGACCCCTGCTTTACATCTACTCGTTTTTTTTTTATTTTGTTCACGACACTAAAAGTTCACGGTGATATGTGCTTTCTTCTGGCTACTGCTTTTATAAGCACATCGATGAACTCTCGGCCTGAGGCTGATGACCTCTGTGCACGCTCGGCCTGAGGCCGATGACCTCTATGAACTCTCAGCCTGGGGATGATGACCTCTATGAAAACTCGGCTTGGGGCGATTACCCGCTCTATTCTTCTTCACCGGAACTGCCCATCATAACATCAGTTAACGTGCAGAAAAAAACTGTAGCCTATTTTATCAGAATTTTTTCTGTGGTTGCATCCGCTGCCACATAATTGTGGGTATGATGGGCTTAATGTTTTTCACAATGAACAACAACACTGCAGAACGTTCATACCACACGCGATAGAGTATTATTGTATGTCGCATTAAAATAAAGCTTTTAAACAAGAGAAAATGAATTCCTCTCAAAAATGCTTGGTCGAGACATCTGGAGGTTGAGATTGAAACATGGGAAGCTGGAGTCGCGTAAGTCGGGGCGGTGGGACTGAGAAAATTTCATTATGCATTCTGTATTGTGCGAGCTACTGGGAAACCCTCTTTTCAGTATTCTCAACGGTGGTGGATCCAGGGGTGAGAGATTTGGTGCAATTACTCCCAAGCAAAACACGTTCACATGTCGTCACTGAAGTGGACTCTTCTTTAATAATGGATGCCGTTTTTTGCTCTTTTCTTCCTTTTCAATAAAAATTATAAAAGTAGCAAAAAGTAGGTATTTTGGCACCCTGTATTTTGACTGCCCAAAAACATATCACCCACTGTCTTCAACAGATAGTTGGGAATGCACAGCTTGAATTTACCGATCTCTGCTTATGTGCGAGGTACCATTGATTTTGGTTTGACATGTACATGCTGTAAGTGCAACATCAGTTTTAGATTCTAGTATGTTTTGTGTGCATGAATTGACTTTTTTTTGCTGTTTCATTATTGTGTTTGTTGTTTCTTTTTTTGCTACCGCGTTTTTACGCAGGGAAAATGCGCCAAAAAGATTCTTTTCTATCATATGCAGCAAACCGGTTCCTTTGGAGGATTTCTGCACCATGATGAAATGCTTCTGCACAACTTGTGAAGCTTGTACACCACAGTGCGCGTGCCTCCTCAGGCGGCTGGCCTTTGCGGAAGTTGGATAATTGGCCGTTTCTTGGCACCAAAATACGAACTGCTGTAGAGCAACAGTTGTCGACGTGGATGCGAAAGGCTTATGGAAACCCGGGCAGTGTTTCATTTTAGCCTGGTTAACATTTTGTCTGCCATGCTCAGGTCCTTGCAGAACCGGGGAAACCACGGTAGATACCGGTTGTGACCCAGCACTCCTGCGCAACTGTGTTGATCATCCAGCAGGCTTCACGTTCTTCAAAAAATATAACCCTATTCAATTGCCACTAATTCGGCCATTAACTTTAAACCATAATAAAAACTTATTGGTCTGACGAGGAGTGCCCGACGAGACAACCTATTTAACAGCTTTTTTTTCGATGTCACGGTGCCTTAACTTAATTTGCATAAAATTTTTGCGCCAATAAACTTAACTCATCAGCTAAAGGTTGCGAATTTTACCTTGTTGACGTTCTTTGCTCCCGTACGTCATTCGCATTTTCTGGGCCCGCTTATGGAATTGGGCCGTCCCCGATTGCTCGTTCACCAGCTTGTTGTTGTAGGCTGACAGGGCGCGCTCGAACGGATGGCGAACAACGAGAAGCTTTGTGAAGCCCTGGCTTTTCACAAACTCGGGCATTCCCAAACTCCTCATCGTGTAATTAGCTGCTATCACTTGATGAAGAAGGTTCGTTTGGCCGACGACTTTCATCTGCAAGGTTGAAAAAGCACAAAAGCCACTCGCAATTGTTGCAAAGAGTAATTATATAGAACTATCCACGTTTTAAAGTTTGAAACATGCCTGTTATTCGAAAGAAGATAACTGACATTAAAATATCCCGATTGAAGGAGATACAATGTCTTGCTTTTTGCTTGTGAAAACGTTTTACGGCGCTTCGAAGTGGAGAAAACAAACAAAATTGCGGAATTCTCTTTTTCAAAAGACATTCATCTACCTAACTGTGCAGTAATCTCCCTTGGGAAGGGAGTCGACCGGATTTTGCACTGCAAATCTTGTGAAGTTCCATTAGACAGGAAATATGTTCAATTTGTTTTCAGTGAACATGTCAACAATTGGAAAACCTTCAGAGCACTGCATTTTGTGGCCTGTTCCAAGTGTTTTTACATGAAGGAAATGGTGGAGCTCCTGTGTACGTGGAACACTTTCTAGCCTTCTGCCCAAACTGCTGAGAGTTGAGCGTTGCATGCAATTTAGTTTTTGTTGTATGACACATTTGAACGTTGCTATTGTGTGAAAGACGTTTGTCTACAAGCCTTGTGTGTCCAAGTACTTTGCCGAGTTACCCAGGGACTGTCGTAACACAACTTGTCCATTTTGGACTAATACACCTTAAAACCACAAAAACCTTCTGAAAATAATACATTTTCGTGTCTCAACCAAATTTACTTTTCCGCTTCGAAAACATCACCACATGGATCTTCTACAGATCGCCAATAAGAGCTTTTATTCGTACCACCAGTGTTTCATTGGGAGGGATTTGTGTTTGGTTGTGAAATTATATAATTTTTTCGACATTCAACAAGCCACTTTTTTGGGGTGAGATCAGCTTGGAAATAACTTCAGAGTTGTTGAAAAACGTGCCTGTGCTCCTAAAACGTTTTTCATGGCCTCGGTTATGATGTGAACAATATTTGCCCAGTTGGGGCTGTGTTACCAACTGTCTTAGAGTTTCTTCTATACCTGAACAGGCCAGCTCCAAACTCAAATCTAAGGGATCGAAAAGGCACCTTATTTTTGCGAAGCATTTATTGCAACTTCAATAATATATTAATAGCTACTTGAAAATTTCATACTGATCATTATCTGATGATTACATTCATCAACATCGCTATGGTTGAAATGTACTTGTAAATGGAGGGAGCCAAGGGTAAAGTCACCATCGAGAACTACTATGGGCTTGATCAGGGCCGGATTAACTATTGGGCAAACCGGGCAAATGCCTGGGGCCTCGCGCTTGAATGTCAAAACACTTCTTTACTGGTTTTTCATGTTTTTAGGCTGTTCACCACGCGTCAAAATTATTGAGCTCTTTGATTACTGCGTTTAGTTAAGGAAACTGACAACTTTGGCATTTATCGTCTTTGAGTGACTTAAAAGAATTGAACCAAACAGCATCACGCTTTATGACCCAATATTTAGATCGAAATCAATGCATCCAAGGCAGGGCCGCAACCAACTGATATTTTAGGGGGAGGAGCAAAATGATGTAACTTGTTGCTGTACCTAACAAATACATACGTTTGTGAAAATTTCGGGGGTGGCACTTGCCCAATTACCCCTCTGTTTGCGGGCCTGATCCAAGTGCGTCCGCAGAAATTTTTCCAAGAGGGCAACGTCGAAATTTTGCTTATCCTTTTCAGGTTGCTGAAGATGCAATGCAAATGGACGTTCACAAAACGCTTTACCCTTTCCACCCCATTAGTCTGTGCTGGTTGAGTTGAACCTCAATTCTCAACCCTTTGTCTGAAATGTTTTCTACACTTCCGCTGTCAGTAATGTTTTTTCTTTTCATAAACTGCCTAATACCCATTTTTTCGAGCGCTTTCTACAAATAAGTCATAATTTAGGAATAATCAACGGCCAGAACAATATGAGCGGTGAAAAAAACAAGGAAGTTAGAGACTCGCAAAATTGTTTCAAGCAATGAGAAGTATGACTATATGTTGACAAGACTATCGGACAACTTACTAAAGCTAGAACACCACGCAGGCTTAAAAAAACTGAGCAGATGAATTACGAAAATTCGCCACAGCAAATACAGCTTTGCACTTAGTGCTGACTATGAAGTCAGAACCAAACCTTAACGACAAAGGCGTATTTCCACACGTCTGCATAGACCAGGCCTGCACAACTCAGAAAGGTCCAAGGGCCAAATTATCAACATAAATTTGCAGCGGGCCGCAAAAGTGTATTTAATTTCGATGTAGAGATTTCATTGCAGTATGGAAGAAGTTCTATAACGACAATTACTTACTCAAGGTCGAGCTTTTGCAACGTTTTCTACAAGTGAGTAAGCTCTCCCGGGCCGCAAGAAAAGCTTTCGCGGGCCGTATGTTGTACAAGCCTGGCATAGACGTATTCTAACAAGCCACGTATTTTTATACTGTGTGAAAAGAAGCCTTCATAAGAGTCGTTTCAGCTATTCACTCGGGCATATTGATCACAGTCTCACACTAACAATAGTTTTTTCAAGCATGTGAAAGCACAGCTTCATTCTTACTCAAGCTTCTTCTCACACAGCATAAAACTATACGTGGCTCACCGCTATCAGAATCGTCACTGTCTCACTGCATTGCCCGCCAAGATGTTTGTGTTCAACAGTCACATGCAAGGCTCCCATTCAGTGATTTCAAATAAACCCAGATTTGCACACCAAAAAAACATATTCGTACAAATTTTCTTCTGCAGCGCAAACATTTGGTCGACCTTTTTGTTTCTCAAGACTTCTTTCATATCACTGGTAGCGTACTCCGTTGATGACATCTCTCACTAATTGTAGGAGTACATTTGTTATTTAACTATGAAATTTTGTGCAATCTTGAACTGCAGCGGGATCTAAAATCCCACAAAAATGTGATCCCAATGCTTTCTTCCTCTAATTGAAATTTGTGGTTGTGAGTGTATCAGTCTTAGATCAAACAAAATGCTGTCGTCCGCTTGACCACGGAACAGGGCAAAATTTTGACCACGAGGCAGGGTTGGGGAGTCGGAAGTAAAATGTCCGACTCCAACTCCGACCTTTCCAATATTTCCGACTCCCGACTCCTCAACGTAAAGTGAATAAAGTTGAGCCGTCAACAATTTTGTAGCAACTAGCAATCAATGGAAATCGTGGAACACAGCAAGAATTCTCTGTATCAACAAAAGTTTCAAAAGAAATGGTATCATTTCAACAGGAATGCCCAACTTAGCAGTGTGATGCAAGAAATGATCCAATTGGACTTCCAGTCAGAGTCGGACAAAAAAATTCGACCCCGACTCCACCAAAAACCTCCGAATCCGCAACCTTGCCGCGAGGCTTAACTATTGTAAAGCTCCCATCGCAAAACTTCAGTCAAGTAGTACGGTTCAAGTTGCTTTGCGTGACATTTCGTTGAGAGAATTTTTTCTGAACTGTGTACCTTTCAATCTGCAAGAGAGTGTAGACATATCTTTCCTCAATACATATGTGAATGGAGGATTAGTGCAATGAAGATAGTCAGAGAGTCTATGACTAAGTAGATTGTTGTGTAGTGTCACGGTAGCAAAAATATCGTTTTTTTGTGATACAACTTTCTGTTTGAGCAAATTGGCGACACACGAACCGCTGCACGTGGTCACCCAACTGTCTCTGCAGTGTTGGCTGCCAGTGGCAAATCGTATCAGTTTTGATCGGTGCTTCTGCAAAGTTGAAACGAGGGCAAGTGAAACGCGACGCAGTTGCGCTAAGCGTTTAGGGGGTCTCGCGTCCATTTAATCCGGCCCTGGTTGTAATTCCGGCCGGGATTTTCGAGTCGGGCCGAGTTTCCGGCTTAAGTTTGTCAAAATGTTTCTGGCCGATTTCGGACCTTCACGCAAAACGTTTTCCTAACGATGGACACGTTTGTCACCAGTACAGTAACTATTGAAGCAATCGAGTTACTGTATCTTCAGTAAAAATGATTCACGTAACTTATTCAGTAATATTTACTTTCCTACGCCACCAGTGCCCCGTAGTTGCGCATATCTTGACTCACTCGGTAAATTTGGCTTTCGGGCCTAAATCGGGCTTCAAAAATAAATGTCGGGCCGGGCTCGGGCTTCGAAATAAGGCCCGTTTACAACTCTGTGCCGTTGCTGATTGGTTAGCCCAGACAGCCTGCAAGGTATGATCACCTCGCGAAGTTTTTAGTCAGTGTGAGAGTTAGGATTGACAAGTTGAGGTTAAAGTTAGTGATAGGGATTGGAATTAAGGTTTAAGTCAGGGTTAGTTTAGAAATTTGTTTTTTTCTATGAGCAAAAATAGAAGCTGATCAGCCCAGAAAGTTTTTTAGTTAGTCTCACTCTTGTTGATAGCTAAATTAGCGATGCTAATCAGTTGAGTTAACCATGGTGAACAGTTCCAGCAAGAATCCAGCTGACTGTACCCACAATTTAATACTTCCTTTCATTTTTGACTTCGTGGAATTTTTTGTGGAAACATTAGGACTCCTCACTTTTCGGCGTGTTTGGTTTTGTAGTCGATGCTAATTTCCGCTAAGTTTTTTGAAGTAGTACTGGATGCTTTCATCATATATATACAAAAGTCATGGACCCCCAAAAATCTTTCTGTGGACCGCTGGTTGGGAACCACTGTCCTAGCCCATAACCAACACCCTCGTGATAGCTTGACCATTACCAGCTTATTCCTGTCAAGTGCTTGTCGAACTAAGCAGCATCTTCCTTGTAATAAAAACAAGAGAAACAAGTAAGCAATTATTTCATTCCTGTCAAAAAACGAAGATTAAGAAATCTTCTTGAAAAAACCTGCTTGATAGGTTTTAGGGCAGCTTTTTCCAACCCTCAGCCTAGTCGAATATTTTCTGCGGACCAGTTTAGGTTTTTGCTGAAGCAAAAGTAGTTTCCGCACTGATAACCTGACTTTATTTTGACAATTTTGATGCACGTGGTCCTCATTTTATCACGTCTGTACTGCGTGTGGGAGATTTCCATACATCTACAGACACCTTGGTGCAAAACTTTTTTACTAGTTTTCTGATTTCTACCCTTGTTCCATTGGCACTAAACTTGCCTATGACATTACACTTAAATGGTGATTAAAGGTGACAAACAGTCGTTACGATTGCAGTTAGGATTCCCTAACTTGAGTTCATTAGCGTGGGTCATTCAATGTGCGGCCCTGGTTAAGATAGTGACATAATTTTTGGCTCAGCAAGGAATTTCTTTAGGACATAGCTAGTTTAGGCCTTAACACAAAAGGATAGAACCTAACAGGCTGTTTTCTCTTTTTATTCTAGGCAAATATACCCAAAACAAGGGTTGCGGTTTGGCTGTTAAAGCTGCTGCTCGATATGCATTTAGATCCGGATGCCATAAGTTTGCTTCAGCTAGATACATAACAGCTACGCATACCTGCTCTTTGAATGCACCTCTTACCAGTGATAATAAAGGTAATCACTGCTCTAACTGACTGCAGTGGCTTTAACGTAAAACTGTATAACGGCATAGGAGTATTATGACGGCATAAGCAAACAGATGATGGGCATCCTCAGCCCAAAGCATCTTACGCAATTCAATTACCGATGTTGAATATCCACAATGTGAATAAATCTTTCTCAAAATTTGCTATCATGCCAAGTCAAAGTCGATTTCGCACCAAGAAAAAAACTGAGGAGAGCTCCAAAAATCAAGGGAATAAAGAGCTTTCCTGTTGGAAAAAGTTAGTTCTCTGCTGTAAAGAGTGGGAGACTCGAAGGCGTAAGTGACAAAATGACATTCCTGAGACAGCTTGCTTACGATTTTATAGTATATATGAAGAGTATGAAAAAACTATTAAAACTAATAGAAAACAAGCTCAAATTCTCAAACGTTTGTCTCTGCTCCACGATCAAAATAAGACACAACTTTTGGTTGTGGGTACTGGGCTGCGGCAAGGATTCGCACTGCCACCAATCCTATTTATAATATACATATTTAAAGTGCAGAGGCAGCCACAGCCGTGTTGGACCACAGGTGATTCACCTAGAATTTCTAGTGGTCCACAGAAAGTTCCATAAATCCTTGATAAAATGTTCTTGAAAATTGTAACCTTTACTGCACAATAAATTATGAAAGACGATTTTTCAGGTTTTCGTGTTTGTAGTTTTGGTCAGCAAAGGAAATTGGTCCGTCGGATATTTTTGTAAAAAGTTCGTCCATGGGCCAAAAAGGTTGAAAGCCATCGTGCAAGAATGAAACTAGCACTAAAATCAAGGCATTGTGTCTTTCTTGAAATTCAAATCAGTGCAGTCCGCAAGGAAGTAGCCATACCCTGCACTAGGTCGAGAAACAGAAAAATATACACGCGGATTAAAGAAGCAAATGTGGTATTGTGTGAATTTTCGTGTTCCATGGTCATTAAACGAGAGTTTTCAAACACTGCAAAGCGTGCAGTTTTCAAATCGGCATATTTTCCAATCTTTACCTGTGGTCATGAATCTTGTGCAATGACAGAAATTGTGGTATGCAGCTGCAAGCGGCAGAGCTGGGATCTTCACGAAAAGTTCACGGCTTAACGATACAGAACAAAGTTTGCAGTTGTAAAATTCGTGAAGCTCTGAATGTCGAACCACATCTCTTACGAATATAAAAGTCACAGCTGTGACGGCTCCACCACGTGACCAGAATATCCCAAAAAAGATCAGCGAGGCGCGTCCTGTTGGCTGCATTCACAGGAGACCAACTCAGAGAAAGACCAAGGACCAGGTTGATTACATCTCCGAACTACTGGACCTGGGACTGGTCTTTTTATAGAGTCTGCGGAAATATCAGAGGTTGCTGAAAACACTAAAGTTTTTCGAGGCTTCCCAACGTCCGGAGACCCTCCCGATAAAACATAAGGTTTAAAAATTCAGTGACTAAAAGAAAGAAAAAAAAGAGTATTTAAATGAACTGTGATAAATTCTGTTTTTGCAGTTGAGCCGACCTTGGTTTTATTCATACGATAGTTCGCCAGAAATAGGGAAAAATTTTGAATGGAAACTGCGTGTAATGCAATCATATCTCTCCAAAAACAATAGACATTAGAAATCAATAGTTCTGATTTGTTTAGTTGCAATGACTATTGAAATTAGTTTGAGTTTTACAGTACTGATGAAAACAAAACAAATGCATATGGTGTTACAAAAGAGTAGAGTGTTAGATGTTTCATTTTTCCATCCAGCCGAGGTCACAGAAGTGCGTTGAGAAGAAACAAAATAACGTAGGTTTTCATTATTTAGGCAAATGTTTATCTCAAGGATTTTTACCCTGACTTCAAATCCTCCAAGCTCCCATCATTATCGGAAGAAGGCCAACTTCTTGCTCATCTTGTAGATTTGCGATGCTCTCAAAATCATATTAATTATATCATTTAGAAGATTTGTCTCACATCAGTCAAACTTCATTGACAGATTGGAAGAATTGTTGCAATTTATGCTTTCGTAAGGGAGGCTTTAAACAGCTAAAAATTTCAGTATTTTGCTGTGCAAAAATTGGATTGATGCACGAAAATTAATGGCGTTTTCTCTGTTTTGACGAAGTTTTTTCATAGCTTTAAATGTCCTAGAATAATAAAAAACCAACAGACCAAATTGTCCGACATAGATTTCTTTCGCGAAAGTCCCGGTATATAGTCTATTTGAAAAGTGATGGTAAAACATGTTTATTTTGCAAGAAATGATTTTAATGATTTTATTTATGCTCTTCTTGTGCTTCTTTTTAACAGTAAATACTTCTTCGTCAGTCCAAGAAATGATGCAACGATAAGTAACTATTAATAGGTTTGATCTACAGACTTGTCCATGGGAATGTGGTAACCATGGGAATCATTTGCATACTCCCATGGGATAGGATAGAAAAAGTGCCCCATAAGCAAGTGTGTTGATCTCTTTCTACAAAGACCTCCTGCAGGCTGCGTGGCATGCTAACCTTGATAGTTCACGGATGCAAATTATTTTCATTTTAAGTTTGAAACTGTCTAAGGTCTTAAAAATTGATTAATTGATTAACGCTTGCGATGTTTTGAATATCACAATGACTGATTGTTTGCACAGAAAAGGACTCATTTCAGCAGACACTGCTGGAAATGCAATTATACATTTTTTCTTGTAAACCTGAGAACAAACATTTACAGCAAATAGATTATAATATATTCATTACTCTTTCGTAGAAAATAAAATAGAGACCTACAGGCTTGTAAAACAATAGTGCAAGCTACTTTAACTAAAGTATATAATTAATTGGGGCAATTTTAAGGTTATGTTAACGTCTTGTTGATAAATTTTAAGGTATACATAAGTGTGAAACTGGTCTTAGCACCTCCGTTTTCTGTTTTGGACATATTGACATTGTCTTAACAGACCGGTGCAAGTTTTTGATTACTTGCATTATGCTTCGGTGTTTCGGTTAAATTAAACCATCAAACCAATGATTGCACTTTCCTGCACCACACCCCTACGAATAAACACTTTGATTTTGCAAAGGTGTTTTTGGGTTTTCAAGATTTATAATTACGTGCAGTTCAGTCAAGTCTCGTTTGTCTCAAAAATGTAAGCTTTGTCTTGCTCTTTTTCCTACGCAGGTGGGGCAGAGTTTCCGACATGGTCGGTTGAAGCGACGGAGGCAGGCGAAGTTCGTCCTGACATGCTTCCGGAAGTGGAAGAAACAGATGCGAATGCAGGTAAAAAGAACATAAAAGATTACGTAGTTTTGTTAGAACCAGGTTGCGATACTTCATGCTTTCCAATGTCTTGTACACTTTGAGTGCAGCCTTATCTCGTCAGGTCCTCCAGGCCCTTAAAAAGCAGTCATAGTAAGCTATACTCAACGACATCCACCATTCGAACCATTGGGCAACTCAGTTTATAGATTTCTAATGAAGTTTAGCTCAGAAACTTCGGGTTTGACGTTTTTATTAAGTACGTTTAGTAAACCCTCAAAGCATGCAGTACGTGTCGCACAAGTATTTGGAAGATGATGCTTAAAAAATATGCCAGTAATTACTCAAGGTCTCTGCAAAATAAGTTCCCTCAAATGCCTTCAGAAATTTCGCTGTTTTGAATTGTTTCAGAACTCTGTTTGTTTTTATTTGTTTATATCGTAAAACTAATATTTCAACAGTTCATGTCAACACTTTCCGGTCTAAGTGTTTTCTTCTCAACCAATAAACTGCTTTATATTTCTTACGGTTCAGTACCTATTTACTTTCTTTCTGTTGATATCATTTAGAAGCCTGTGTTTCCCGTTTCATTGGTTTCTTCAAACGCCCGCAAAGCTATTTCTGACGACATCACTTTTCAATTTCATTCAGGGCAACGAAAAGCAAAGGGAACAGTTTCAAGTGAAAATTAGTAAAGATGAATGGAAAAGATTCTTGAGGCTTTGCATCTACTAAACGTCTAACTAGGACGCGGATGACTCTGCTTCTGTTGAAAACCTCCACTACAGTTTGTCAATAAATTCTGTTTATTTCAGTTAGCAATAAAAATACAAAAAAATATTTTTTCAGACAGTCAGTTGTGAACATATTTTTTTGCTTGTAACCTTAAAATACAACATCGAAAACATGTTTATCAGACTAGTTTCACATATTTTATAATGGTACATTGTTCTTTGTCGTGCAGCGTTTGCAAAATTACTTCCCAATAAAATTTGTAAGCGTGTTTTTGCCCAAATTGATGGTATATCTTTATATAGCAAACTCGTTTGAGGTGTTAAAATTTCACAAACTACTCAAAGAACTCAGATGAGTTTATTGGCGCCAACACTAAATAATTTCATTCGAGTTAAGTTCAAAAACACCATCACACCGAAAAAAACTGTTGGCGAGATCGTCTCATTGGTACCCTTCAACATATAGTTGTTTGTTTCTAATGGAGTGGAAGAGTATCAAAACTTAATGAAAAAGGTGTGGATAGGTTCTTGTGCGGGACAAACCAATTTTTCTTCTCAGCCGCAACTTTGACTGCAGCTTCGTTTGCAAAAATAGACCATAAATGACGTCTACAAAAGCGACCAAATCAAGATTTTTCGAAACTCGGTAGTTAGAAGGTTACGCGTTTTACTTTTGACCATTGCTGAAACTTACTAAGTACGTTTGTTTAAATATGATTATGAATTTACCGCTTCCAAGCAAATCGACCAGGGATTATTACTGTAAGATTTCATTTTACTTTGTTCTTGTTTACTGCTTGCTCACGAGGGCTCGCAGTGTTTTGTATGAAATATTTTCTTTTCAGTTCTTATTGTGTTTAAAACTCGGCTCAGGAATCCAAGCTGGTGGACCACCCAGGGACCTCTTTTTTGTTGATTTTATATACTTAGAAAATTGTTAGAAACCCGTGCTTTCATGACTTTTCCTGATTTTCAGGGACAAGTGGCGTGATGCCAGAATTATTTTGCAAAAATGTCCCTGAAAGTCTATATAGAAGAGATATTGGTACTATACTACCCATGGTTACCTGATGTGCAACAAATTTTCGGCACGTTACTACCTTAACATTTCAATGTGATTTTAAGTGCAAAACCTGTTTGGCAAAATATGACCACCGAAACCTTATATGTGAAGGGTCTTCCTACACCATGGCTTGATATGAAGAAAAAACGGATCTGACACGCGCATGACGTTTTCTACGCACAAACAAAAATCCCTTCTAAAATATCCCCTTTTTGGTGGTACAGCGCATAAAATTTGTATGACATGCATGTTTCGCTGCGCAGATACAATTATGTTGCGAAAAACGCCCGCGCGAACCACTATAGAGCCTTGCACGTTTTTGGTTATAACTCGCCAGCCGCTATAGCTAGAGAGCTGTTCAAACCCTCTACGGATGCAGCAAGTCTTCTAGCTTCGATTAAAAAAAAATTTGATTCGGGTTAGGGGTTCTTCTGGGACGAGCTTCCAGAATGGGGGTGTTTTTGAATTTTTGACCAACTTTGACTGGCTCTGGACGCCAATCCAATGAGCCAAAATTTTGTCTCAAACCGTTGTTGGAAATTACATGATCTCTCGCGTCTATAGAGCTCTTGATTGATCTTCTAGCGTGTCTGGAACCAAACTTATGGCCCAAAATCCCCATTTTACCCCAAAACCAGAACATTGCAATTGCATGCATTCAGTCTCCCACTGGCGCCATTTCGATTTTCTATAACTCGTCGTTAGAACATGCTAGCGAGCTATTCGAACCCTCGAAAGACTCGTGAAGTCTTGTAGTTTGCACTGAGAAAAAAACTTTTGAGATTTGGGTTCGGGATTTTCGGTGGGTGTCGTTACAAAAAGAATAGCTTTTGTTTTTTTTGGTTGTTCTATTATGACGTCATCACCCGGACGAAGGGCCAGAATTGTGACTCAAAGGTTGGTTGTATTCTAGGCTGGAATATGAAGCTGTAGAGGCCTAGATCGACTTCCTACCGTTTCTGGTGCCCAAGTTAGGGCCAGAAGACCCCAAATCATTGAGGAGATGCCTGAGTAAGTTCAGGGGATTTCCCTAATTAATTTCTGCTTATTTTGCCATCACTTTTGAACCAGAAATGCTAGAAAGTCCATCAAACCCTGTAAAAACTCGTATTGTAGCCTAGCATCAAAAAAAAAACTTTGAGTCACAAAATCTGATGGATTGTTCGACTCCCAGGATATGACGTCATTATCCAAATGTAAACAAATATGCATAAACATCCT
>JGI24159J19872_10008335_pt1 | contig 13568 bp, 6 predicted proteins | sample Ectturendosymbi4_FD_19872 | JGI IMG/M metagenome (IMG submission 19872) | reverse complement strand
TGACGCTTTTTATTACTTTTATTACTACTTGTAAAACGTCTTCAATTAAAATTTGGTTTGTGTTAGCAGCAGGGCTGGCTGAGAACTTGACTCAGGTGGTCCAACCCTTTGTGATTCAACACGTTAGAACACAATTACTAAGCTGCGAAACGTGAAATGTCTTATTTTTTATATTTTTTCATCACTATATAATCAACTAGTGATGTATTATGTCATTGTATTTCTTCTTGCTGCTTCGTGTTATTTCGTGATTAGAGTCACAAAAATGCATGATTAAACCATACTATACCATTCTAAAGTTCAAAACGTTCTAAGTTTTTAGAGGGTTTGAACAGTTCTCTAGCTCAATTTGCTGGCGAAGAATGGGCATGGCCCGGCATGGATACAATATAGCCTACCCGAGGTCAGTGTTTGTGGGAGCAGAATTTTCCCCGATTTTTGTTTTTTCAGCTGTAATTTTGGCTCCAGATATGCTAGCAAGACAATCAAGGGCTTAAAAGACTCTGGTGATAGCCTTGAATCCAAAAAAGCTCGAACCAAAATAATGACCATTTGGGTCGGAGCCTAGTGCCAGGTAAACTCAGCTATAAAATCGCCATGAAATCGCGAAAACATGCCACCATTGTGACGTCACCCACAGAGAACCCCAAACCCAAAACAAAAAAAAATTAAGTTGACTAGAAGACTTACCTAATCCGGAGAGGGTTTGAACACCTCTCTAGCTCATTCGGCCGGCGAGTTATGGAGTTGCAAAAAGTTGCAAAGTCGGGTCAAAAAAGTGGCCCGTACGGAACTTAACTGCATTGAATAGTCCTAGCCCAGTGGTTCCCAAACCGGGGGTAAATTACTCCCCGGGGGCAAGATGCGATTCTTCGAGAGGTAACGCAGAACCAAACCGCATTGTTGTTCTCTATTATGAGCGATCACTGCAAAAGAAATTTTCGACATGAAATGCGAAAATTTTTTATTGGTGGGTAATAGGACATAATCGCTACCTTGATTTGGGTGACGGTTCGAACAAGTTTGGGAACCACTGTCCTAACTAACCCTATACATGCTGCAGATAGGCATTGCACTCGTAATAGTAGTTGCATAACAGAGTTACGGTTACACCACAATCACAAAATGTCCATAAGCTACCACAAAAACGGATTAGTCAGTGGTCACCAATCTGTTGGCAGATGGTTTATTTTATGTGCTTTTCAGCAAGAATATTTTGATGAAACTAATTGTTGGCTTTCAACAGCCTACTTGTCTCCGTGTCAACTGTCAAGATGGAATTCGTGGTTGGAAACATTTCGCTTTCATGTGAATTGTAGTCACTATCGTGGAGCTATTTTCGTTCATGTGGGGTCGGCACATTTGTGTACGGAAAATGGTGTTTCGTTTTAAGTGTGCAGTGCTGTGGAAGTTGTATGATTAGCACAGAATATTCGACAAAGCAATACACGTGTGTTATTGCATCTACACTGGCGTTTAGGTGTCTCTGGTGAATAATAACGCTAGTTCATATTTAAAAATATTCACAAGCCTGTGTTGGGTTTGATAGGGTTAATCATAGCAACCTATTCTTAAAAATAACGAAGAATCACCATGCAAGATTGACATTTATGTTGGCCCCCTTACTTTTTCCTTGGCTCCCCAGTGCCCCTCACCTTTATAATTCTAGAATTGCCACTGGTCAGAGATGTAGATGTTGGAGAGAGGGGGTGGCAGGTCGAGTTGCTGAGGGACACCATTCCTGAGGCTTCGTAACCTACTCTATTTACTCTATTTGCCGTTAGTGGTGGTGCGGGTGAAGCTGCGATTATCAACCAGCACCATAATCAAGCGGCGGACCATGCGCCAGTCAAGTAGTAAATCGCAGTAACTTGCAGGCACAACTGCAGTGAGTGAGCCTGTTTGGTTCATAATCGTCTGCTGTGTCTTCGCAGTGGGTAGCGTGAAATTTTTGCAATTATAATTTGTGATCTTTGTTGGGGAGGAGCTGACAGTGTTTGGGTTTGTAAGGGAGGAATGTGAAAAAAACTTGAAGAACCACTGGTTTAAACAAACAGCATAATATCAACTCTTAGTGCAAATACGTAACAACAAGCAAAGCTATAGCTAAACGTGTATTTTTATAACTGATATTCACCGAAGCCCTACTTCAGCGAAAGTTTTTGCTGACAACCTAGAGTATGGAGGAAAACAAGGAGCACTCGAAATGTGTCTTCGATCACGGTTTTCAGCAATTTCAAATTGCTCTGCTGGCTCCACACCAAGACACGACCATAAACCAGGTCGGAGATGTAGTCACGGCCCTTGGCCCTCGGTCGACCATAAGGCCGGTTTTCAGTGGTTGGGGCCAGCAGGACTGCCGCGCCAATCTTTACTATGGCCTTCTAGACGCGTGGACGAAGCATCGTAACTGAGATCTCTCGGTTCAGAGAAGAGGTTACTCGACACTCAGGACGTTACGAATTTCACAGCTGCGCACTTTTTCGCGAAGTATCATGCCGTGAACTCTGACAAAATCCCATCCCTGCTGCGTGTGTTTGAGATATCATTTTTTCAGTCATTGTTCAAGATTCATGCCCACAGGTGAGGATAATAACTAAGACCGTTTTAGTAACTGACCTCTTTACAGTGTTTGAAAAACCCGTTTTTCTGATCGCAGAGCGATAAAGCTCACGCAGAACTACGTTAGCTTTATCAATCCGTATCAATCTCCTTGTTCCGTCTTCCGTCACTCGCGAATACCACCCCAAAGTACTTGAACTTCTGCTGCAGTGTATTGCCGCTTACTTGCAGCATACCTGGGCTTCTGGGGAGACAAAATATCTCGGTATGATAATTTTCATTCCCGCTTGGTCACACGCAGCAAAGACAAAGCTTGGTACAAGGTGAAATAAATAAATAGATATTCAATCAAATAACCGAGCAAATTAATGGTTTTAACAAAATGCGCTTCACCATCAACCGCGTTTTGTTATTCGTACGGTGTAGTCCACTGCTTAATTGTGACAGTTACGAATTTTCGCACTAGAAACTTGTTAAATCGCAAAGTGATGTATATTCTATTGCTTTCACTTACAATAAGTTTTTAACCAAACTAAATGTCTTACACAGTCAATATTAGAAAATTTTTTTGGTGTTTTGAGGCACTTTATAACTACAGTGAACTTGTAGCGTCCCGACTGAGTTTGAAAATGTTTGTTTCATTTGATCCGGTTTGTTTTGTAAGGTCTTGGTAAGGCCCAGCTGGGAGTTGAACTCCAGATCTACCGGCACGGAAATGGACGCACTCATCACTTGGTTCGTCTTTAATCAAAAATGGCAACTTGCGTTCAGCAGGTACAGAGTTGTAACGTTCGCGGAACTGCGGCCTATTTTGCTTGCGCATTGTCCTCACGTGACGTTTCCCCGTAGTTGTAAATCAGGCCTCGAGTAATTGTCGGGCTGCATTTTTACCTTGTTCCGCATCCCTTGGCGACAGTTGTGGTGGTCATTTTAGTTGCGGAGAACTTGGGTGCATCTCTCTATTCCGAGCATAACAAGGACCGAGAAGGTTGGTCCGTTAGTTGAGAAGATGTAAGGTCTTTGCGTCTCTGCAGCACTAGGCTGCCCCACAGCATAAGGCTGTTTCTCAGAAAGACATAGGCTCTTCGCAGCACAAGGCTCTTCCTCAAAATTTTCGTTTATCACTTTTTGTTGGCTTGTTCGAGTAAAGCCGGTAACGTTCATTAACTGAATTTTATGGTTCGCTTGATGTGGGCCTGAACTAAGCGTCAGGAAGCTACAGAGTTGTGTTACCTTTTGTGCAAAAGCAAAGAGTGGTTTTCCGACATTTCTAGTTGGTCACCTTAGTTTTAGTTTGAACAGGAAGCAAGGACGAGGTTCAGGGGATGGGGGACATGTCCCCCAAATTGTGGACAAAGGGGGCCACATTTTTTTCCCTCCCAATATTTTGTGATAAAAAATAATGTAGTTGTGCAAATCGGGATATATTAAGTGAATTGTCCTGCCAAGATATTGCCAAGGAATTTGTGAAGTCCAATGATGCGAGGTGCCGTGTGTTTGGAAAAATTTAAATGATATCCCGATGTACATGACATACAACGGTATGATTTCGGCGTACTTGTGGGTCATTGTAGGGCTCAGCCATGCCAGTTAATGGAATTTCAGAGATAAACGTTCATAAAATCTACTTTTAATATAGGTCTATTGCTTGTTTTTTAAAGAATAATTGAAGCTTTGTACTTTGACAAAGAACACTTCAAGCGTTAATACTAAATTTTTGTGTACTTGGTACAGAAGCAAATACAGTACCTAGTAATCATTGTCAAGTACTAGCACAGTACTATGTAACTACCATAACACCATTGATGTAGCCAATTAAGGCATTTAGGCAAGGCACCGGGCTTTCGTAGGCAGTGCCCTATATTTTTTGTGCCCCCCAAATTTTCTTGTTCCCAAAAAAATTTGTTCCGAACATATAACAAAAATCACTCTGGACCCATAAAATGTATTGCCACCAAAAAACCTTAAAACCTGGCAAATTATATCATTTCCCATGATTTGCTTCACATTTTGCCAATTTTACGAAAAGGTTGTACTACGGTTGATTGAACATGGTGATGTTAACGAAACACAAAAAATAATATTATATTTGTGTGAAATGCACAATAACATGTATATCACACAAAGTTTGTATCCCCAGAAAGCTTTCTAGAAAACTCGGCTCCTGATTGGAAGACAAATGGCTGAACGTGTGCGGTTGAAGCGAGACAAAAATTTTTAAAGTTAAAACACGTCTAATTCAGTAGTTAGTTTTATAGCGACTCAAAAATACTTCAGTTCGTTCACTGGTCAGTGGTCAACGCAACTTGTGTATAGTTTTTAATCCTCCCAGTCTTTGGTGGCACCACACAAGAAGCACATTAAACGAAATTATGTACCTCTGAACATGTTTACAGGCAGTGACAACGCCAGTGCAATGATAAAATACTCGTGCATATTGGCTGTGAATACGTCACGGGCATAACGAGGGGTGGCAAGGGGGAACAGTTTCCGGGGCGCTGAATTACTATGGGGGTTCCAAATCACTGCGGGGTCCGCCGAATGACCGCGGGAGGCGCGGAAATGTACCAACAATGTCACAAGTGCTTTCTTCAATATAGTGCATTTGCTTCCGAAAGACCTTATGTTGGAAGAGGGGGGCGCCAAACTTGCTTCTTTCCCCGGGCGCCATCTAACTTTGTTACGCCCCTGGAATACTTCATATTATAATTGCAATAATGTGATACCGGAAATCGAAGTTCGTCGGCAGTTGCTCACCTATACACGTTGACACGTTTCGAAATCCGCCCATCAATTACGCGTTTCCCTTTGTAAACCCGTGCAAAGCGTACGTTGAGCTACAGAGGCTTGGCATGTTTGTAGAACAAACAGAAGTGGCTTTTTACACGCAATGGGAACTTGTTCGCAGCTTGTGGTTAATGTCACGGCTGAGTAAGAATATTACGAGTGAAAATGTTGTAAATCAACACCGTTTGTCTTGGTGGTGAAGCGCAGGAAGACACAGTTCCGACGTATTTTTGACTTGGAGAGACGCATGCACTTGCAGTGAGGCTATTGTTTAACACGCTAATGTTTTACAGTTGGCTATGTAGACGCTGCGATCATTCTTGACTGAAGTTAAGTTTCAGCGTGGGTGTGTTATGGGACAATCAAGAACAAGTTAGTGGTTCGTTGATGCTGTGCAATATGTCCAAGGTAGACTGTCAAATAATTCCTAACGATATGAGGTTGTGAAATCTTGGTGTGTATCTCCCCTACACCATATGTTGTGGCGTACTGTGATTTGCTGGATATGCAAAAAATAGGCAGCGGTTGGATTGGATCTGCGACCACTACACCTTCGGTTGAAAAATTGCACGCCTGCGACTTGTCAGAATGATATAATCAGGCCACCCATGACTTTAAACAGGGACTGTTCGTATCTTAATCTTGTGGTGGGATGTTGCTTATGGAATTGCAGTATGCAATATTCAGATGTGATGTCAAGCCAATAACATTTTCTGACGTGGGCTTGGTAGGGTAATGGCAGAAGTTGCCGGAAGTCCCTGACATGGCGTAGATTCAACAGCAATGGACACAGCATTAGAACATTGATCTACATCTGAGGGCTAACGGACGAAATGTTGTTTGATTTGCCCACCACTTGGTGGGAGCCGAGTTGCGAAAAGGGATATTGACACTGTTTCTAACTGCAGCAGGAATCGTTGACCAGTTCTATCAGTGGTACAGGGTTATTCAATTTTGGCGGTGAAAAATGGACATCGTCGCCGCTTTTAGAGTGATATACTAAAAAAGAAAAATGGTAATTAGTCTCCACGAAGGTGACACAATCGAATCTACTCTTATCAGCAAATTTTTCAATGGGAAACCGATTTCACGTAACCCTACACATCTTCAGTTATGAAATCTTATTCAAAAAGAAAAAATAAATAAAGATATTCGATTCTAGGTATCACTGTACATAGAAGGTGTAGATGTAACCTTTTTTAGCAGCAGATCGGTGAAAATTTTCTTCACTGCCAAGGCTTATGTAACTTGGCTTAAAAAGTCTGCTGTAGATTTAGTTGTTCCTTGTTTACAACATGCTTGTAGCAAGTTTCTGTGCCTACGGACTAGCTTGACTGGTATAAAAGACTCTAGGTCTAGGATGAGCGGTTTTAGGCTAGAATAGACTTAGAGCAAGCACTACGAAGTACGAAATACATGAGTAGCAGAAAGACCAGGAATCTTATAGAAACGTTTAACGAGTTTCAACATGTTACGTACCATTTTAGGTCGAGCTCAAACGCAAACACCACACTGTACCAAACAGCTTTAAATCTTAACCGTTTTGTGGCAAACCGCTCTTGTTTTATCACTGTTACAATACAACCGCGATGGCTGCTTCCTATCTTTGTTAGGAAGTCTCGCTTACAGATGCTATAAACCTTGAAAACAGGGAAAATTCGCATTCATGGATAAAAATCATGAAAAGTTACTTATTTTTGAAAATTTGAGGAAATCGTTTCCGACATGCTTTGACCCAGATGCCGGTAGTTAACCGACAATGCGAAACAGAACCAACAATAACTTCAGTAACATGCGAGGATTTCACTTGGGTACTTCACATGAGCTTGTGCCAATATTCGGAGAAATCTTGGAGTGCTACTTATGTGTGAGTCATCACAGAACGCTGCCACCAAACAACCTGGAGCTGCTCAACGACAGCGCTATTCATTGTCAGCAAGTTTTAGTGAATGAATCTTGCTGACGAGTCACTGAATACTACCGACAATGAAAATTATTGATTTGAAACGTCCTATCTACATTGTTTTATTGAAATCTTTTGTGTTTGCGTTGGTATTACCAATACAATTTAAAACCTTTCGAGTTTTACTGTGTTCGAAAATGACGTTTATTTTTTTGTTCCCGTTGGTCTTTCTCATTCAGCGTTTTATATGTTCTTGCTCAAAACACTTTTAGACTATACTGTATTTGCAATTAACCTAGAGACATTGCGCGTTCAAAGACACAAGTTCAAAAGTTGTCGCCAAGCATATCAAAACATATTTATGGGCTTTGTATGAAACTGGGGTCTTTCAACTCAGCTATCAGTGGCGAATTAAGGGGGACTGACTGGGCTACAGCCAATGGTCCACAATTTAGGAGCCCCAATTTCTACGTCGGTAAAAATGAGTAATGTGTGAACAATACACAATACGTTGTAAAAGATACCATCGCCAATCGGGATTGATAATAGGCACTCTGTTCACTCGTAGAAAATGCTTCGTTGACGTAAAGTAGTTCATCTTCTGACGTTTGGTCTGGCCGACACTCACTAGCAAGTTGGTACTTCAAAGTCTAAAAAGGTAAGGTCTTCCACCCGCTTGTCTTATTTCCGTTTCGGATGCGCATGCGGTATTCACGTCATTTGAACATCGGCCCTACAGAGAGCCCTGAAGCAAGTTGGATACTTGTTAAGTGGTGTCAGGTCTCTCAACAATGNTCAACTGAAGTAGATTTTAGCTAAGGATAATAAACCATGGTGTTATAAGGCAGGACTATCAGAGTTGGTACTTCATTACCAAATCTGGCTCTATTCACTTCCAAGATGCAAGTTTGGATATTTTGGTACATACTACGTTTATGTGAATCGCCATTATTTGGTACTATTCTTGATAACTGACTTAAAACAGAATAAATGCAATGATAAACAGAAAGGTGGCAGTTATCAAGATACTTCAAATGTTAACTGATATCAAGAAATAAACCGTATCAAGAACGTTTTAGTTTTGTTTGTATTTCGTTCAAGTAACTCTGAACTTGCTCGCGCTAAACTGTGACTCGTTTGATTTTGGTACGTCGTAAGATGGGCTTTTAGTTAAGAATTTTGCTGAGTGCCATTCGATATTCTAAGTGCAGTAGCAAAATAAGAACAATTCAGTAGTGTTATGTCTATGAATGAACGTAAAACTATACATAATAAGTGAAAGTGAGTTTCACAACAGTTATCGATAAGTGAGTGCATGCTCTTGTTCTTACTAATAGCTTTACTGATTTGTCCTTGATTGTGAGCAGAAAGAATGAAATACTAAATTACAATGAGTACAATTATATATTTTTACCATAACAGTTTAGGACAAATCAAACTGGGCTATTATGGGAGGTAAGCTAGGTTGAACTTTCGTTAGGTTAGTTTTAAGGTTGAACTTTCGGTAGGTTAGTTTTAAGGTTGAAAACTTTCGCCAGGTTAGTTTTAAGGTTGAGGAACCTGACATGGAAAGCTGATGTTTCTGAAAATATTTTTTAAAGAAAATTTTATTTACCCAAAAATTATCATTTTGATCAATATATGTGCAGTGGAACCCCGTTAGCACGACCACCCACTGGACGGCAATGAACTGGCCGTGATAGCGGCGCCGGAGTGATCGTGTTAGTGGATTTAATCACATTTGCATTCCTAAAGGTTTCATGTATTAGCTTCCCAAACGTTCATATTGGAGTTCGCATTTATCTGTCCATGACAACATCAGACTGCAGTGGGGAGAGATCTTTTTCAAAAATATAAAGAATAAAATATGAGGTTCGAAGTTGCATGGCTCAACAGCGGCTCTGTTTTCTCTCCCTGGTGAGCATTGAAAATGATATTGTAGAGTCACTAACAGTGGCTTGCAAAGAGGAGGGGGAACGGAGCGACGGCCCTAGGCATCCAAGGCAGAGGGGGATCAAACGAATGAAATTACAAAAATGAAAAGGATGTAACTAGAGATTTGTGCTATTGTAAAGCTGCTAACACATGCTGCATCCATTAAATTTTTCGAAACTTTTTGTAATTTTTCGAAAGCTTTGCTAACACTAGTTTTACGTATTCAAATGCCAGTGATTTTCACATTTTTCAATGCCAGGGTCCTATACTCTAGGTGTGCGGCGCACACCCAATCAAACTGACAGTGACGTGACTTTTTTCCAGATCGTGCGATCAAGGTAGCATCACGAAAAAGGCTTGAAAGATATAAATGGACGTTTAATTGATCTTCAGGGACAAATTTCAAAGCTGTCCTATTTCAACTTGCTTGATTTACCTGGTTTCCCGTTGCTTTTTTTAATGTGGCAACCCTGGATGTGCGCTAATACAGCCGCACACCTGTGCTTGCAATATGTGCATCATTTCGAGCGTTGTCACTAATTGGCAGTGTAAGCGGATTGATTATAACGGCCACACAACCCCGTATCTGTTCTGCCCCTCCGGTAGTTGTACATATAAGGCTAACAGTCACGTAATAAAAAATGAATTTTTCTTGCATACTTTATGCCCATTCTTAATTCTTGTGTAGTTTAGCAAGTTTCAAACTGTCATCCCTGGCTGTCCGCCATCCCAGCCGCATACCTTCTTTGCTCAACTGCCATTCAACGAGACATTCGGGCAGACAGTTTTGCAGTTGTGAACTGCGCTGACGTAGCACTGTGTTCTACTCCCATTTTTAACGAGTTGCCGGATATTTTTGCAGTTGCTGTATAAATTGCTCCGTGGTGGCGTTGGTTGCTGTGTTTTTCTCCGGTCTCTTAACTTGAAGCGCTGATAATAATTTATGCTCATTACAGTGGCACATTGTACAACAACGAGTAAGTAGAGTGCGTGTAGAATAATATGATTGCGTCAATAAACTTCGCCAAAATATTGGTTTGAAAACGCCAATATGACGTCAGATTATGACTTTGCAAACAGCGTATATCCAGTAACAATGACCATCATACGCTGCTTCTCAATAATACAATTTGGTAGGCCGTAGGGGGCATACAATCAAGCAGTCGCCCCGGGCATCATCAGACTTCTGCACGCCACTTGTCACTAACCTTCAGTGATTTGATCAGCGACTTTGCTCTCAAAAACGCTCGCAAAAAATCCATGTAACGTAACCACACACCCTCAAGATGAAGGCTTATTAATTCATTTATACATACATTATATTGTTTGCTAAATCCATGAGTTTCCTTCATATTGTGATTTCGATACAAGTTAATGATTCGTTTTTTTGCTCAAGCTTCATTTGTTTCAATAATACAAGTGCTTCCGTTCGTTCATTCAGTTTTTATATATACTGTATACAGGGCCGGCCTTAAGTCGATGCAGCTGCATTGGGTCCCGCGCCTCTGGGGCCCCACGATGTGGTGGGTGGGTTGCTTTTGTATCTGCGCTCCACCATCTGCCACTCTTTATGGATCGCATTTGATCGTTACTAGTGCAATAGTCGACCCAGTGGCGTGCGCAGAAAATTTTCTTGGGGGGAGGGGTTCATTCAGTGGCAGATGGTGGTCATTTGTTTTTGATGTGCGCTGTTTGTGACGTCACAATTTGACGTTATATTCATGTTTTCAAGCGAAGTTTGTTGACTACACACACTCACCTTATTTTTGTAAAAAATCAAGTCCTATACACTCACCTTATAACAAAGTTTTTGTAAAATAGCAAGTTCAAGGGGGGGGATATGTGGCGGCCGGTAGATGGCGCCACATGAAAATAAATGGTTACCGCTAGATGGTTCCCATGAGTAACAAGTCACTGTGACAGTCACCACAAGCGAATTATCGTAGTTCACTTATCCCTATAAAATAATAGTGCAACCTAGTAGTTGCAGAGTGAACTCGTCGAGGGAGCTGTATTGCTGCTGGTTGCTTTGCTGTTAGTTAATGCCCCGAATTGCCATCGTTTTCTTGTGCTTGCCTCAGTAGTTCAAGGCGATGCAGTCAACTGCAACAGTTAACCCCAAACCCCCGCTTGCGTTCGCCCTTGAGTCGACTTACAGCTATTGCAACTTGCAAGCAAGGTGTTGTAGTGATACAACTCGCAATGAGCAGGTCAAAACGAGTGTCTGTCGTATTAACTTTGATGGCAGTTCTGCTAACGTAACGTTGTTCAGTTCTGGAAAGGTCCTCCCGTTTTGGAACGTTTTTAGTTGGTTGCGGGTCATCTGCATTTTGACAGAGGCTTGCAAATTTTAACACACTTAAGATTAATATTTTAATATTTCGTCAAAGCTAAATTGACTCTATGACATTGAAAAAGATGACAAAAGATGAGAGGCTGAACTTGTGGAAGCCAAAAATCTCACGCAAACCAGCGCACAATTTTATGAAGTGTTGCCATCTTTCCTTTCTCCACGAAGTTGTTTCGCGTTATTTGTCGGTCGTGCAAAATACCTTTATCAATTGCCTCCGCACGAAACTTTCATTGTATTCTGCCTATTCGCGCGCGTAAATTGGTAGAAAAGCGATTACTTTGAAGTCCAGGTTCACAAATGTAAAGGCACTTCAAGCTGCCCTGCAGCCTAGGCAAGGCAAATTTGTGAATGTCATCCAACACACCCGTTCCAGTTTGTCACTGTATTGGGCGGCTGCATGCTTCCATTTCACCGATCAACCATGCGCATTCTACTGCGTTTAGTAATTTGTTTCTACATCTGTAGCGTGGTTGTTGTGCAATCTTTGCACACTACATTTCTAATTCACATAATTAACAGTTTGCATTGGCATCCAAGTGGTTGCATTGAGAATAACCATAAAATTGGGCTTCTGGGGAAATTTGGGCGGATGCTCTTGTGAAGTTTGTTTCTTTCCTATTGCGTCATAAAGCGAATAGCTGATCGTGCGTTCAGACTTTATCTTCATCATACAAGAACGCTTCTGTGCTTGTGGTTACCGAAAGCGAGAAAGGTAATCAGTAGGGCAACCAATTTCTTGACCTAAAAACTTAAAATTTTGACTTTATTTTGACCTATAAATTTTCTGCCTTTGCAACTGCAAAAAAATTCAGCCTTAGGTGTTGAGGTTAACCCAGAAGCATGTTTATGCACTCTGCTTCGAAGTTTCAAACAATTTGGTTGTTTGACTTTGGGGATGATATATTGATAAGTACATTAATAACTACAGCAGAGTCAAACCTGAGAACATCATGAAGCTAAAACACTGTATGCACAATGGATTGAGCGTTTACCAAACCAAGTACTTGTAAGACCACGTTTCTCGCCTATACTACATAATGTTCAATGGTCCAGTAGTGGGCAAAACAACATTATTACGTCAGAAATCGCAACAAGCCCATTATTATTACAGAACTGCAACTAAACTTGCAAAAGCATATCACTATCTGTTGTTGCAGTTTCACTAAAATATCAATAAAGAGAAAAAAACTGTGCTGCAAGAAAATTTTGACCTAACGATAAATTTTGACCTAATGATAAATTTTGACTTTTTTTGACCTAATAACTTGGGATTCCTTTATGGTATGAGTATGAAATTTGGTTTGTGAACGTTTCATGAACTTTAGAAAAGGCAGAAAAATTTTGACTTTATTGACTGTTGGTTGCCCTAGTAATCAGTTGATGTTAGCAATTTTCTCCAAGTCAGTCATTCTTCCAACGAAAATGCCGTTCAACAAGAGTGAAGTTGTTGCATTGTAAGTTCAATTCGCTTGTCAGTTCGGTTTGATTGACGTAACTTTGAAGTTCACAGTTTGAACTTTCGCCACTCAGATCTTCATTGCAAAGCTTCTACTTACAAACTTCAGGTTCGGCTTGATTACGACTGGTAGCGGTACACTGTCTTATGTCCAATACAGCAGGCATGCTGTTAGTCATAAACATGGACGCAACTGCGGGTCACATGAGCTATGCCTCCGCCCCATCCAAAAAAAAGAAACTGTTGTCTCATCATGTACATGCAAATCAACTTCAATAAATCTGCCGGTCTTTTTTGGCTATTCATACAGTTATTTCGCTAAAACATCTTCATCAAAAAGGTCGTAGCACGGTTGACTGAGCATGATGACGTCATAGCACCGGTCCTAAGAGGGGCTCTGCGCCTAGACCTCGCGTTGAGACCCGCACTTGCCAGGGTCGGCCCTGACTGTATATAGAAAGGGCCCTTTTCTAAGTTTCAGCCAGGGGGCCCCATACAACCTTAATCCGCCCCTGCCAGCTATATAGAATATATTTGAGATAGGTTGAACCTGTGGAGTGTTTTGGTTTGCA
>JGI24159J19872_10008333_pt1 | contig 13569 bp, 9 predicted proteins | sample Ectturendosymbi4_FD_19872 | JGI IMG/M metagenome (IMG submission 19872) | reverse complement strand
TTAAGATTTGGGAATCTTTAGATCAAAATTTAAAAGTACAACCTTTCTACGTTTTCAAAAAGAAATGCAAGTTACACTTCTTAAACCAATATTAACCAGTGTCAATTATATGCTGCCTTAATTATTCCCCATTGTCATAATAAAAATTTCTGATGGTACAAACCTTGAACCCCATTAATATAGCACTATCTTAACATTAGACTAGTGGGGGACCTAACAAGAAAACCACCTGGTTATATTAGGTACCCCGGGAAGACGCAAATATAATTTTGATTGTATTTCTATTCATGAGTTTGCTTGTTTATTTTATCTTGTTTATTTGTCGTTTTNTTTGTGTGTGTTTGTTTCCCAAACAAATGAAATGAGAATGAGGTTTTCTTTGTTGTTTTCGGAGAAAAGCGCATAACTAAACAATTATTCTTAGTTTTATATGGATACCTTTTCCGGAAAAAGTCAGCGTTTTTGAAAATTTGAGAAAGGCGCTGGAGTCTTCCTCCCTCCTTGGCTACCCACGACACATAGGATACCGGCAGAGGTCTGGTGATGCCCGGGGTGACTGCTTGATTGGATGCCCCTTTACCAAAATGTAGTATTGAGCAGTGGCGTATGGTGGTCATTGTTACTGGATATACGCTGTTTATGACGTCACCATACGACGTCATATTAACATTTGCAAACCAACGTTTTGGCGACGTTTGTTGACACAACATGCATATTCAGGGACGCCGGAGCAGCGGTAGGGAAGCAGTCCCGTCGCCATAGGGATCTTTTGGGGGCTTAGCTCCCCAAACAAAGCTCCAAGACCCATAAAATTGAATTACGAAGCACTATAAATCGGTGGAGTTTTTGTCAAATTTCAGAATGTCAAGTCCGCCTAAACAGACGTAAAGCCCACCTATTGAAAACTTTCTGGCGACGGTTCTGTAGGGAAGGGGGTATAAAACAGTGGAGGGCAATGGAAACTTACAAAAAATCGTTACCAATGATGTTTGTTTCTGTTCATCAACAATGTTGACCTCAAAAATAATAACAGAAATGATGGAAAATCATTCTGAATTTTCTGAGTGCCGGAATAGCTGCAATAAATTTGTTTCAAGTTGATCTTGATAAACCATGAAATTACCTATGACACTGTTATGAAAAGCAGGGATGTTTGAGGTGGAAGTTTTGATTTGCTGAAAATCTGGGCAAAAGCCCTGAAAATCCGGGTAAAAACAGGGCCCAACGTTGTTTGATTTCAAAAGATGGCGCCCCATGTTTGTCGAAAAGCACATGAAGGCCTTTTTTTGGATGTTACACCAAAAAGAGGCCTTCATGATCTTTGTGGGGGAAAATTTGTAGGCAAAAGTTGCACAATAAACTTTTCGGGCAAGTTTGTGGAAATTCGGCCAAAATTATTCGCACCCCAAAAGTTTGCCTGCTCCTACACCTGTGATGAAAAGATACCTCCGCCCTTGTTGCCCCTCTTTCGAAAGGGCAGAAGGGAAATGCCCTCGCCATGTCTCCATTCTCAGTCATCTCTGTGCATAGTATTCTACACGCACTCTCTTCACTCGTTGTTGTAAGCTACAGTGTGTCACTGCAATGAACATAAATTATCAGCGGTCTCCTAAGACAGAGAAGTTCATGACTGCAAAGGTATCCGGCAACGCGTTAAAACAAGGGAGCAGAATACACTCAGTGTTACGTCAACGCAGTTCACAACTGCAAAAATACAAGGCTGCGCGAATGTCTCGTCATATAGCAATCGATCAGAAGGTATGCGGCTTGGATGACGGACACCCCGGGTTGACAGTTTGAAACTTACTAAATTACACAAGAATTGAGAATAAGGCCTACCTAATAAAATTTTTGTTTTTTATTATGTGGCTGTTATATGTACAATTACTAAGGGGAAAGAAAAGATACAGGCTTGTGCGAGCCGTTAAGATTAATCCGCCTGAAATGCCAGTTTATGACGAAGCTCGAAACGAAACACATAACGCAAGCACAGGTGGGCGACTGTATTAGCACATAAAACGAAAAGGGAAACTAGTGATGCATCATAAAATCAAATAGGACTGTTGTTAGGACAGTTTTGAAATTTGGCTCAAAAATTCAGTTAAACGACCATAATTATCATCAGTGTTGATGTACTTGGACCCAACCAAAAACAACACCAGATTTTTTAAAAAGCCCACTTAAAAAAACAATAAAACCCACCAAAAATCCCACTCCTTACCTTTCCTTTGAAGAATGCACTATGAAGTATCAACTAAAATAAGCAGCACACTTGTACAGTTAACTGTACATTTTTTAATGAAGCAAAACGAACAGCAACGAAATTTGAAGGACTCGAAAATAAGATAATAAGAATTCGAACAGTTTGAGTAAGTTCTACTGGTTACCTTCTTCAGCTCTGTGAAATCGGTATATTTTTATTAAATTTTCTGCCTTCTCCGCATCAAAGCTGTTTCTGATGTTGGACCATACCAAACCATACGTTGAAGAAATGCACTATATAGATGCTGAACTAGCAGGGCATGTGTATAAACTTGACATGAAACTGCAGAGTTTGTGTGGGAATGAGTTTTCTCTGTCTACTGTGCGCATGGTTGCCAAACCTTAACACTTTGGAGTGAATTGACCAACAACATTTTGCGAAAACAAAGATGGGATACATTTCTTTACCCTCAAATTTGAATGCCATAATAGGTATAACAAGTTGTTATTGTGTAAGTCTGAAAATGGTGACACTGCATGATGCAATAAAAACAATTAAAAATGTGGTTTTTGTGTTTTTTTGAAAAAAGAACAAAAAACTGTTTCTTTTTAAAAAAAACAAAAAATCGAATGGAAAAAGCAGGTGGATTGTTTTTTTAAAAAATGGGTATTGCTCAACCCTGATGGTCTTTCAGTCCTTTTTGTGATTTTCACTTGATCGCACGATCTGGAATAAGTCACGTCACTATCAGTTTGGTTGGGTGTGCGCCGCACATTTAGAGTGTGGTTCCCTGGTAATGAAGAAGCTGAGAATTAATGGCATTTGAATACGTAAAAATTAGTGTTGATAACAAAACAAGTTTCAAAAACTTAAATCCATGCAGCATGTATTAGTAAACTTGCAATAGAAAAATCTAGTTACAGCATATAAACTTGTTTAATTTCACTCGTTGGATGCCCCCCTGCCTTGGATGCCCGCGGCCGGCGCCCCGTTCGACCCCCCCCCTCTGCACGCCACTGCATACCGGTACAATAACAAATCATATGTGATCAGAGTGAAAACAGACAACTGGCAATATGCTGCCCAGTTAATCGCTGAAAATTAACAAAATAAGTTGTTTTAAACATATAATAACACAAAAGTATTGCCCCCCTAAAAATCTATTGTTCCCCCCCAAATCTTAAAACTTGGCTACGGGCCTGGAGACAAGTAGTTGAAATCAGTACAGCTTACCGTTCAAGGTCAATTTCAAGACTTGCCACTTAGTTCATACATCATCGCCAGCGTTGCATTTGGTGAAATTTTCTAGGACCTCATGAATAACAGGGTTTCCACACGTTTTTAAAAATCATTTTCCATACTTTTTCAATGCTAAATTAAAAGTTCAATACCATCACTTCTCTTCCTTTTTCGAAATTCTTAATCATGAAACTCAATTTTGCACATTGCATAACACTGCATAAATAATGAATTGCTTTGACTTCAGTAAAATTCTATTCATATACTTCTGATTTCTTTTCCATTTAGAATTTCCATAGTTTTTCAATACGTAATGTACATTTTGACCAAATTCAATATTTTTCCAACGTCTTGCTAACCGATTTTGCAATTCAATGCTTTCAATATAGCGTGGGAACCCTAGAATAAGAATATTTCTTCTGATATGGTGCCGGGTTGACAGGTCCATGCATAAATAAGTTTGCTTACTAATGCACTTGCTTTTTTGCAGTGATGTAGGCGAGAGCGCAATCTAACCTTCGAGACCGACACCTCGTTAAAACTTCGAGCTTTAAATTCAAGACCGAGACTTCAATATTTGTGAATTTTTGAAAATGTGGCCACCACTTTCAAGTTGAATCTTTTTTAAATTTCTGGCATTTTTCCTACCTGTTCTGGTTGTTTCTTACCTGTATGTGTAACAGAGAAGAAACTCGTTGAATCACAGAAGTTTTCCTTAGCCATATCGTTGCAGTATTCAAAGTCTCAAGACAATGGTTCTGACCGAGACCTGAAACCTTCGAGACAGAGACTCGCAATAACGGGGCCTCGAGATGAGTCTGGAGACTCTATCACTGCTTTTTAGTCGAGCTTGTTCTTGAAGCTGAGTTATTTTGGCATCATGTTCAACTGGCTACACTTGCGTTCCATCTAGGTCAGTCAATTAGTGCAATTTCGCGCTCATTGCGCGATTAAAGCAGTAATTCCTGTATTAGCTTCCTCTATTTTGATCCAAAGCTCAATATCAGCGGCTATGCAAAGTCAACATTGTTTGATTTCAAATATTAAAACCGCCTGTCCATCCTGCCATTCATTGCCTCATTTCAATAGAACTACTGGTATGTGGATAATGCCGGTTTCCTGATGTCGTTGCTAAATTTTGTCCTTTGTGGAGCTTCGTTACGTTCGAAAACCTGTTCGTGCCACTACGTACGTTGCAACTATTCTCATGTACAAATGGGGCCTCAATACAAAGGAGATGACGGCCGAAGTTCAAGATCATATGTCGCGAACGAGGCTAAAGGTGAATTCCTGTTTGAAAGTAGATGTCAGGCGATATTTGCGAACTTCAATGTGTTAAGTGGAGGTCTGTATGCGATTTTGTCCTGGACGTGCCTGCAGTTCGGGGGTTCAACAGTTTTGGGGAAAATGGAATACCTTTTGGCATCGTTTTTCCCATTTCCAGGTCCAGTATTGTCCCGAACGATCACGCCTGAAAAGGACTCAACTATGGATCAAAATTTCTGTTTGAAAAGGAAGGTTGAACTCTTCAGCCATGCAATGGCAATCTGTCTAGGTGTGGAGGACAAACGGGCAGGTGGGGAACATTTCCCCACTCTGGCAGTCCCTACTGCTGAATCAGGTCCCAACAAACACTATTGCCCACGCCTTTCGTTAGGACCCACTGGGGATGCCAACTACTGATGACCGGGAAACTCAGTCAACGGAAACTATTGCCCAAAGTCGCTTTGAAAATTATCCAATCTCGCATACGATTTTTTCATCCTATATCATTACACAACCGTGAACATTTTTTTGTCAAGAATCATTAAAACAACTTATTTCAGTTGTTATTTCAGTCTTAACTTGGAACTACAAAGCTGAAAAATAGCGATTTAAGCACGAGAAGTGAAGGCGCACTTCCAGAAATAATACTGTCCCATCAATTAAGAAATCTTGCGAAATAAAAGGCCAACTCGCAATATTCCACGACGACGGAAGATATTATTAACGTGAAGGACAACAGCCCAAGCGTTAAACTTGCTGCTATAAACTGACGTCGCATGTCAGAGTTTCTTTTATATTTTTCATGCATCTGTGCATGTTAGTATTTAGGGTGCGGCCAGGACAAGCTCTACGGGCAAGTTATAAACGAAAAACTAGACGCCTCTGATGTAATCACTTAACACAGGGGTGCTCAAACTTTTTGGCTCGTGGGCCACATTTGTCTTTCAGAAACCCATCGCGGGCCACAAGAATTAATAATCTCAACAAAAATTCTCTAAAAAATTCTCTTAAATGATTAAAGTGTTAAATTTTCTTTCCAATGAAAATTGCTTCGCGGGCTACGGTTTGAGCACCACTGACTTAACACATGCGCTTTTGGGCATTTCCTGCTGTCCCGGAACAACCGGACGCCTGCAGCTGCGGAGAGCAATACTTGTGATGTCAAGAGCGTTGGATGAAGTTACTTCGCCGCTGTAAAAGTAACGTTTATTAAATAACTGGAGTTACGTAACAGAAACAGTATAGAAGAATACAGAAGATTATAAAACAGCAATGTGTAGAAAAGTCGGAAAGCTTTCAAAACTGACCCTGACGGGCAGACTGAGGTAAGATAACACATTTCAGCAACGGCCGGTTGATTTGCTCCACAACCGAACGCTTGCATTCTTGCACTCTTTGGACGGGTTGCGCTACAAGACATCAACCTCGGGGCGGGACCGCGGACAAACGCGCGAACTAGAGCAGTATTCACAAGCACGGAGCGTCACAAACAACGCGAAAGCAAACTGCGCTTCAAAATCGAGTGGAGTCTTCTCTTCCGCAGGTCATATTGGCGGGTCTTTGCTGTATTCTGGCACTTTTCGTCGTTTTGCGCTCTTGATGGGGCCCAGAGTAGGATGGGGTGTGCGCGGTGAAGCGGCGTTGGTTCCGGATATGTGGAGGTCAGTATTAAGCTGTTCCTCCAGCAGAAAGTCTGCTGATAGAAAAGCAGAGGATTTTGCTCGCAACAGTAGCATTGGAAGGTAGAACTCGTAGCTACGGTTCAGCGACAAATGCAACAGGTTTGACTTAATGCATTGAGCTAAACAGGATCGATCAAAATCGTGGAATCACGATCGCAGAATTAAAATCGAACGCAGGCAAACTTCGCTGAAGCTTTCTGGGTCACGACATCAAAATGCATTTCCATCAACATCAAGCTTTCACAACAGCCCACGACAATTTCGCGCAGAGGAAGTAGCAACGCAGCGATGACGGGGAAGTTTTCTCCCAACACGTTGGAAATCATGATTTGCTGCTGGCATATGTCTTTATCGAAGAACAGATTTTCTAATCAACTTTTGTTCTTCGGTAAAGATCATTTGATTCCATAGCTGCCGCTTTAAGGTCTCTACAGAAAGTTGTGTTTGTCAAAAAGTTGTTATTGCGCCTTGACTCATGATACAAAATATATATCTGTGGACAAAAAATTTGAAAAATATGGGAATAAAGTATATTTCGTAACTTGCATAGGTGCGTAAAAAGCACTATAGCAAAGCATCAAACATATTGACTGACCGGTCAAAAGCATCTATTTTTATAATTAGATTTACACGATACCTACAGCAGTCTGATGCATTCGGTAATGCTTTACTATAGAAGAATGCATTTCACAAAACCGAATTTCGGATTTTCTACATTGTTAAGTTCGGCGCGGCAACGGGCAAGCAAAGCTTGGAAAAGCTGCGAGTCATTCAAATTCGGGAAATTTTGCTGTAACATGCTTTTCAGAAAAGCAAATCATTTCATGGGCTGCTATGCCGGAGAATTGGATAATGTAACGAGTTTTATGAAGCAAATCTTCATTCAGTTTGTGGTTTTATAATAGTTACCCTATTTCATCAGGTTTGTAAATGTTTCTTCCTGATCAAAAACACTCAAACCAAAATATGGAACATTTTTCAGACGACCAATTTGGCAAAAGATGCTGAATCGACTGCGTGGTCAAGACAGCCAGACGTCAAAAGGAGGTATTGCAGTAACGAAATAATCATTTGTTCTCGAATAATTGCAGCACTTTCGTAGTTCGAACATTTCCAAAACAATACTGTGATCTCCATGCAGTCAATAGCAGTGTGACACATTGACTTTTTTTCTTGTATCGTTATAAAAAGGGCGTATGGACGTTATATTAATAAGGAACGACCTAAAGTAAAAGGAAATTCACTAATTGCGTTTTTAACAAAAAAGCTATGTTCAGAAACGTTGCGAAATTTCCACTTCCTACATCTTCATGACATGCAAAATACAGTCTAAGAGGGATTGGCCAACTGTTTTTCGTCTGCAATCGCGTCTTCGATAGAGCAAATGTTAGTTCTCGCGCTTTGGTCACCAATCAAAACAATGCGCGTCACGCATCACTAAATCCTAAGTCCTTTCGTACAAATGTGCCGTTAAAAAACGCGAGTGTATCATTGAAAATAAGGTCGTCAAGGCCGCTATGCCTAAACAATCATGAAACAGGGGATGTGTTCATTTTCAACATCATTTGACTTAAATAATACAGTAGATCGAATCTATGAACATAAACGAATGAAAAAATCTACTTTGTTGTTCCGGCTCCTCCAACCTTAATTTTCTTCTACGAAATACCAAAAATGCCTAGTGTCTCACGAACAAGGGTCGCGTTCATCGCCGCCACACCAAGCCCTCTACCGGCGAAATCTGGGTGAAAATGGACCCCAACCCAGACACATCAAGATAATTTGTAAAACACACCAAACCACATCACAGGTTCAAATGTTTGTTTGAAACTCTGCAAAATATTTACGTGCTCGCTGCATTGCAAGCAGTATCCCTGCAACGCCCATTTATAGTATAACATTTTCTTTTGAAGCATTCCCAAAATCATTCAATATTGGGGGATAAATCATGTAGTTGCTTCGCTCATGCAGCTTTAAAATTCACTCCGAAACAAAGCCAGCGCATAGCATCCAAGCTTGCCTCCACAACAGAGTGCCAACAACCAAGTTAAGAGAAAAAAATGCGCGTTTTAAATGCGCTACGCGCTTCACATTGCGAGACGCAGCCAGCGTTTTTTCTCCACTGTTCCAAGCGATCACAACATGTACAGCACATTTTTACCTTGACACAGGCACCTCCTGAAAAACGCCACTGTCGAAATCATGTAATTTAAGTTGTCCAGCACCGCCAAGCCATAAGACACTTTAAAATCCTACGCATGACCATTTTTAAGCTTAAAAAGCTCTAAGACACCCTTAGCAATGGGAAGGATCCTCGTCACGTGGAGGCTGCTACAGAATGATTTATGCCCTAATTCGTACACTGCATTAAATTGAGAAGTGTTCAGCAAGAACCGAGAAGTTCGTGGCTGAACTGCAACGCGCCAAGCTTGCTAGCTTGTTCACTAGCAAAGCTGAATCAGGACCTTTGCTTTCCAGGGGCAAAAATGACCTGGACGTTCCTCCTTATTAAAAAACTGATTTCGGTGTTGGCAGTGAGGCTGCGATTCAGACATATAAGCCCACAATGTAGTTAGTTCTTGGTATCCCGNTTAATCCATCTGGATATATCAAACAGTTAGATACGCAGCCCGCTAAGTTCTCTTTGTGCTACCATCAGCGACCATGCAAACAGCGTTATTTGAAAAATATGTGTCAATGAAAAACCACCTACGCTTCGACTGGTTTAAGTGGCCGTATTGAGCGCTTTGCAATGTGGCTTCAAAAAAGGTTGGCTGTGGTCACCAGAGTACACTTCGCTGACTACTTCAGGCAGTGACAGAAATGCCGCAGCGTTCGTGGAAATTACGTTCAAGTCACGACATTTTCCATTGGGTTGGTTGCTGCACTTGCTTCGCGGTAGTTAACCACAACAGGATTAAATATCGGAATAAACCCCTCCCGCCTGCTTGTCTAACTTTCGACTGTAAATCGATGTCCCCTCCGTCGTACGTAAGACCGACTGTAACGTCAGACTGCCTTGCGGTTCATGATAACTGTCTTTCCGCACCTCAAGTAAAATCCGCGCCGAGTTTTGAATGCGGAAAAGAGGATTACGGCTGTCGTCGCTGCGGTTTTGTTACAACACACAGAAATACTAGTAAATTTGGCGGGCGTCACGTGGAGAAACGACGAACCCTACTTTTCATACCTAGAATAACAGCTACTGTCGGAAGGTTCGCTCCGACATTTTTCTTTTGTTACCTCCCTGGTGTTTTACTTTTCAGTTGAATTCTGGTTTGGTTGAGCAACTGCATTGGCGTACCGAGGGTTCAGTTAAAGATCGTTCCTATTTTTTGAAACATCTTTGCATAAATTTCAATGGTTTCCAATCAATCCAGACGCGAAAACAAGTCAAATTATTTTGTAAAACGAACTCATATTTACAACGAAGTAGGTGCTAACGATGTTAACGTCGTTGGCTGTTTACACGTTTCTGGCAGTGGATTGGTCAGGGGGTAATGCTGCCGGCAGAAAAAATTTAAAGATAGAACGGCGTTTCCCAATGTAGGAACAACATATTTTATATCAGTAGATTTTATACGTTATGTTTTTAGTAAAGTTTTACACAAAAAGTTATTAAGTGTCTGAAGCAAAAACATATTTTTCCTGGTAACATCTTCACCTGCCTCAGTTTTTTGGCAAAACACCACTGCGTGTTTTTAAGTTCCAATAAAAACACCATGAACCTACGACTTGGACTAAATAAACAAAGCGTGTCTAAGCAAGGCCCAACACGCAACCTACGTCAGACATACTGGCACCAGACTTTTTACACAGCAGTTAAGTCGGCGTGAGGTTAAAAAAAATAACAGCTGGCGGTCTGCTTGCCCGCCGCTTCAAACGGGACGCAATCGCATTGTCTGCGACGTCCTGTAAATTCGTGGCCTCAACCTTTACATCGCTTCGTTTGCCGTAGACTCCTATTCACGCCACAACCCAGTGAAGCGGTGTTGATCAACACGGCTATGTACAAGCCAAGGCCTCGAAAATAGGTCTTGCACAAACTACAAACCACATACTGCCACTCACTCGCGATACGGGCATATGATATATCTCATTATGATGACGCAACTGTTATGCACAATCACTGATAGCAGTGAGAGAAAAAGTGTAGTTACAACTGTAGTGTGAGGAAACTGTTTAACGAACATTCATTGTTGTGCTGCAGACTCAATTCTTTGCAATTTTCAATGCAATCCAAATGACGTTCTGTTTTGAGAATGGCCCCCAACTGACGATCTGGAACAATCGCCGTTTTCTCCGCCAATTCTAGGTCGGCCCCGCTTCAAATAGTTCATATGTCAACAAGAGTGAAGAAGTGTCATTTTTTCCCAAAGCTCCGAACTTTATACGTCTCAAAAACAAAGCAAACCGTTTTATCACTCTACTACGCCATCGTATTTGCAACAAAATCGGCTTCACTTTCGTGAAGTGACTAAACATTTATAAACGCGTTTTCATCGCGGTCTCCATTCGTTATTTTAGCGGAAACGATAACGCCACGCATTTTGTAAAGGATGAGGAATTGCAGCGTTTCAGATCATCTCAAGGTTGGGTTGACTCACCGACCGCGTGCGGTTTTCGATCGAGTCGCGAACTTTGCGAAGCGATGTTGTACTGCTGCAGGTTTCTGTGCTGCGAGACCCTGCTCGCTTCAGCTTGACTTGCCTGAAAGTAAAATGAAAAAAACGCTGAACGACGGCCAAGAAATTATCTGTTGCACAACATGTTTATCAAAAACATGACAGACGCCAAACTTGAAATCACGTACTGGTCCTAACTTCATTCCATCACCAGTTGCAAAATACAGAAAGCTGACACTGGTATCCGTGGTATCCGATACTGCAAAGATCAGAATTGTTGCAGTGCCATGAATGAAACTTCTCTTCAATGCGACGCACTGCACGACTACTCTGATCAGGTTCTATTGTTTCAGCGAGTTCAGCCAAATCAGTGTTGCTATTGTTAAGCACAAGTAGATTTGTTTTCTGATAAACGAAATCTAACGTTTGGATTCCTTTGTGATGAGTAAAGTTAAAAGCCGCAGTCACTGCTTTTATAAAGACTTTGAAAGGCCCGTCTTGTTCGTGTATCATCCAATCTTCCAAACAATACATGTATTTAAAGTATCGCTAGTTGAGGGTTAGTTGCGTGAGGCTGTAGCAAATATTTGTTTCTGATCAACAAGTAAACGTTAATTGATCAAAACTATTTCCACTATTTTTCATTAACTGGGTAACATACCACCCCTCGTGAATATGACGCTCTTTTATTTCCGTCAAGAGTTTGCGAGTTAAAGTCTCCATAGCAGTTGCCGTGTTGTGTATTTTATTGCAGCTTGACAGTAATTTCCGTCAAAGCATACAAGCATCCTTTTTTGCAGAAAATTTTGCAATGACAATTTGTTAGTAGAAAGCATATTTTTATGAATGAAGGTTGGTTGGAAATTTTGTTTGATAATTACTCGGTGGATTTACAGTACTGGAAAAATTAATATGGATTTTTATTTTCCCAAGAGCTTTTTTAGAAATTGTTGGTTTATACTGATTTTTTCGGTTATTGACAGTACATGAATGAATGTGAAGATGGTTCAAAGAAAAGAGGCTGCAATTCCACACAACGTAGATTCACGTTGTGCGAAACTGCTTATTATGACGTCACAACTACACAAGAGAATATTAGATTTAAAATAGTTCAATGAAACTGAGTGGTCTCTTCTACCAGATGGACCATTTTTGTCTACAATATTTTGTAAAGCTTCTTATTTACCAGGATTTTAAAGCAATTTAAAAGTTTTCCTGACTATTTAATGGGATAAAAATGGACACAGGCAAAATTATAGGTTTTTGAACGAAGTTAGAGAGATGGAAAAGAGAAAATATTTTAGCTCCAGAAAAAGAGGACAAATCACAGTTTTACTCAAGCATAGTGACCTGAAACAGAAAGACATAGCCAAGGAAGTAAATGTATCAACTCAAACTATTAGGGCGGTAAGAACGAATCTGGAATTGGGAAGAGAGACGAATAGTTCAATGATGGGAAAACGTGGACCTTTTCTGACAAACAAATTTCTATCACCCCCTACCATGCCTAGCACACATATCAACACAATTTTTTCGTATTCTATATTTGGGATGTTTGAAAATGATTAAAACAAGAATGAGCGCAAAGATACATTTCACTATAAAACTTAATTTAGTCAAAACTCATGTAGCAGTTGGAAATTGTTAAGAGTTAATGATTTGGAAACTGTTAGAGTTCACGAAGGGCTCGATTTCGTTTGAACAGCATTAAACTTGGACAAGAAGGTGAAGATTGCTGATTTGGTTTAATAAGGTTAACACCATTCCCCTGCAATTGCAAATTAACTTCACTGAACTTCGTGAAGATATCTGTGGACTGTGACAGCCAAGATACTGCATCTATGACACCCTTTGATAGTCACCTTCTGTGTGCAGCAACAGACGTGCAAACTCTCTACATCAGTGCTTCTCAACCCCAGGGTCGCGACCCAAGTGCGGGTCGCCGTTTAATTTGGTTGGGTCGCCGACTACAGTAGTTTACATCTGTAAAAATTAAACCATTTTTATTGTGACTGTATGTTTATGGTTAGATCATTTGTCGACTGCGGTTTGACTGTTTTCTTTATTACGTGAAAGTTTGAATGCTGAACACAAACATCTAATGTACTTTCCCGATGTGAGATGGCTGCTATCTCGTGGCAAAGTTCTGTAGAGATTCGTTACTCTGCGTGAGGAGGTGAGAGAATTTTTGATGCAGAAGCACAACTTGGCAGAAAAATTAGTTGATCAAAACGGTTATTGCTTGTGGCATACCTTTCTGATATAGTTTCTCAGCTGAATGTCATGAATAAATCTTTGCACGGACCAAATATAATGCTGGTCGACGTATCTGAAACTGCTTGCTTTTAGGGAAAAGCTGAAGTTGTGGAAGAGAAAGATAGTCTCAGAAACAGCATCATTTCCTGTTTTTAATCAGTTTGTGGAAGATACGGAGGAGGTGTGTTTTGATTTCTAGCTTGTCATCAAAAAGCATTTGACTTCACTGATACAAGAATTTGATTTGATTATCCCAAAAAAGCAAAAGAATTGGAATGGGTGCGCAACCCATTTGCTT
>JGI24159J19872_10008331_pt1 | contig 13570 bp, 8 predicted proteins | sample Ectturendosymbi4_FD_19872 | JGI IMG/M metagenome (IMG submission 19872) | reverse complement strand
CAAAACTTGAGGCGAGTTTGGCCGTCTGGCGGAATCTTTTGCCTTAAGATTTTTCAGGGAGGGCTGCAGCCCGGCAGCCCGTCTAGACGAGCCGCCCCTGTCGTCGTCGTCACTCGATGTGGAACACTTCGGACACCGAACATATTTGCTTGTGTTTTGACACTGCGTCCACAATGCAGTCGCTTGAAACTAACTATAAAAATTGAAGATGTCTTTGACATGGCTTCGACTCAGCCCTACAAAAATCTTCAAAAAATAAGAAACGCGCTTTCGGCAAAAAAATCATCAATGTTGTCACGTGATTTCAATCGGGGTCGGTTCATGGGGAGACACTAGTTTCACTTTTGCCCGTTAACAGTTTAGCCAAACACTGTTTCGCGATCAAGGCTGTGTATTACTAGCAGTATACTCAAACTCAGGTTGTATGAATGTGCAGTAAATGTCTTCCTACTGAAAGGTGTCAGTATTTTTTAGTCGCATTATCACAGAAATAGATTTTCAAAACCATGACTAATAAATATGACACCTGCTAAATATGCCCACTTGCGCAATATTTTACTGGTAATTAATTTCTAGTTTCATTTTGCAAGTTGTACAAAAACGTGCGGTTCAAGCGTAGTCTTAAAAGGTTGCTTTGTTTTGACAAACGCCAAACAGCGATATTGAAATGCATGAAAAGAGAGATCATTTTTAAGGTTTCCAACAAGTTTAGGAAATCATGAACAACAAACCAATCGTCGATTTCGACTCCTCTCTAAACCTGCTTCCCGTATAGTGCTCCAGAAAGCAAGTCTTTCCCACATTTCGATCACCGATTATTATCAGTTGCAAACTGTAATCGACATTCGGTTCGTACAATAGAGGCTTTGTCGAGTCACCAGTTTCCGATCTGCATAAAACCGTTCGGTAACATTATCACGAGTCGATGAAGTGAGGTTATGGTATACATTAGTTTTGCATGATGATGATGTTGGATAGGTACTTACTTCTACTTCAGCAATAGTAGTTAACAGCAGGTTTTTTTTAAGGTGTTTTAGGGGCCCGATTCGGGTCACTAGAATTTGATATCGGGTCCGTAGAATCAGACAAATTATCATCGGGTTACTGCAATCAGAGAAAATCAGGTCCCTAGAATTAGAGAAATGGGGTCCCTACAGGTCCATACAGTGTACCTAATATTTTCCTTGAAAAAACCCTGGTTAACAGTTAAACCTTTTAGAACTACCGAGGCAGTTTCCAAAATTTGTGAAACGTATTGCGTTGTTTTTATCAAAATTACTAACATATACTTTTATCAACCATACTAGCATACGCAGGGCACCCAAGTTTGATAGAACCTTTGGCAACTTGGTATGCAGCATATCTTTTTTAGCAAATTGTTATCAGTCGCAAGAGAATTTTTTTTTCTTTAACATGCGACACGATAATTCGGACGAGTAATCAGAACAAAATTTGAATCAAGTGCCGCTTAGACAAGAAGTGATGGCTCAGTCGCTTTGTAATTAACATTTGCTCGTGATTTTTTACGAAATATAGGAATCTTGCCACAGAACCCCATTTTCAGGCCAATCCAAAAGAATTGAGAACATTGGATACTATATACTTTTGCATGCAGAAAAAAGTTGTCGAATACGCTTTACAAACTGAAGAGATAAAAGAGATGTCACTAGCAATAATGAGCGTCTGTGATAAGTTCCGCTGAAAAGTAAATTCGTCATTCAACATGAATTCACTGAGACAAGTCTCGCATTGCTACACAATTAGCAGCACGTCTTGGCTTATACTCACACACAACATACTGATCGGGTTTTTCTAAGGCGCATTTTTTCCTGAATTTTGTTATACGCTTTGCGTTGTGCATCCGCTTCCGACCAGTGGCTTGTAACATCAGCTGATCGACGATTTTCCCATTTTCTGCCACTTGTTCTTCTCTTCACTCGAGGTTTTATCCCATCTTGGTCCATAGTTGCTGGCTGGTACCACACACTTGTTATCTATCGAAACATACTTTCCAACTATTATTTAAAAAGGTTTTACGTTAAAAGATCAAAGGCAACCTTCAAAAAGTCACCTCTGCATATATATATATTCCAAGCAGTTCAAAATGTGTTTATGTTTTAAGAGCAGCACGTTATACTGAAGTTCACAAAGTCAAGCAAAACATCGCTTTTTCGGATTCGACCTTTCAAACGCATCGCTTGAGCTGCAGTGCCACCTACGCAAAAAATCGATTACAGATGTCACTTCTGGAGAAATATATCGAACGTGCTTCTCATTTTCAGTTAGCAGCAAGTCAATAGCAACCCATACATACAGTAATGACCGTCAGGAGCTTTGAACGTTTATGTGTCCGGCTGAGTACAGCAGCTAAGAAAATTAATCTAATCTGAAACACTCACCAACCACCTCGAGGTAAGACTGTATGTGCCTTTGTAATATATATTGCATATTACAGCTAGCAACACGCGTATTTCCTTTAATAAAAATCATTCCAATTCTGCTAGATTTAAGCTCGTTTAATCTTGTCAGTCTTCAACATGCCTTAATTAAAGCTGTCTGGCACGCGCTGCATGCATATGGCTTTGGCCTGCAACGTGAAGAGTCGATAGTCTCAAGGCAGCAATGAGCGTTTGCAAACGGCTGACGTAAATGCATAATGAGATATCTTTCCTTCGTTCGACATGACTACAGTGCTTCTCTGGTTGCTTACGCAGGTTTATCGGCATTCCAGACGTTCTCCTTGCTCCAATATAAACACATGTTGCGGCCTGACTTACTTTTCAGTAAATAAAGCAGTATTGTTTCATTGCTCAAGATCTCCAAATAAAACTCACGTGACACACATGCTGCGTCATCTTTACTTTCGCAATTTTTTAAAATGATGCCCGAACAACCGACTAAATGTTTGCGTTGAATAACTGGAAATATAGCGTAACTCATGACAGGACTTGCACAAACCAATCAATATAGTTTTATTTACCGGTTGGTGCACAAACCGATCAATATTTGCCGGTGGTGCATTTTTGCCTGTACGTATAGAGTATCACAACGAAACCCCATGATTACATCACGTCGGAACGCCAATTGCAATGGATAGGGATTGAAAATACTGTGACTTTTACTCCACGACTAAAGAACAGAACGAACTGAATGTTTTCCACTTTTGTAAAGGATTTCCAATTAACAACTGTTTTCAAAACTGCCCCTTTTTGAACACTTTGATCAGAAATTGGAAATCAATTTCCTTTCAATCTCTTGCAATTTTGCTTGCTGCTACATACCCAAGTCAAACGGAAAATCGTCGCTGCTCCAACGTTAAAATTCATGCCTTATTTTTACTTTCGAAGTTTGTCACATTTGCATTTATTCCAGTTAATTTTGGTGGCGGTTTGGGAGACCTGTTGCAACTAACATCAACAAAAATCAACAATATTCTTCCAGGATCGTTGCTTTTGAGTTACGAAATTTTGTAACGAAGTTCGTTTTCATCTTAGCAACATGAGTAAGTGCGCACTATAAATACACACATACTGAGAACAGTATAGAGCAGTCTTTCCACAACATTCGTTGAAAACAAAAAAGATCGCTGCTTGAAAGTGGAATGCGCTGTATACAAGAGTGGAAACAGTGGTAACAGAAAAATGCTTTTACCAAGCATGTCACTATTTTGTGAACAAAAAGTTGTTTGTGTTAACACACAAGACTATGTGTTAACACACAAATATTCTAAAGACACACTCTCGAAATAAAGCTTTGTTGACAGCGTTAAGGAAATGATTTTGATTAAACGATCGTTTTTCAGATTACCCGAGATGTGTGTGTTATATAATCAAGAACAGGAAAACTGTCTACTTTGAGGCAGACTTGTGTAACTGAAAGTAGGAGGCGTTTCAAAATTTTTATCTTTAATACTTCAAACCGTGTAGGAATTTGGTAAAATATGCAGCTGCAGTAATGCACAGAAATATCACCGATCTGTCTTCTTAACCGTTCTAGGATCGTGAAAAGAACTGAATATCAGCAATCAAAAAACAGTGAAGTGAGGCAGTTTTTTGCCTCAACAAGTTATTAAATACTAATCTGAGTTAAGTATACACAAAACTCTTACAGATCTCCAGCAGTTCCTGTGGGAAAGCACTACTGAACTTTCATGTGGAAGTTTCTGCTGAAGAAGCATATATTTGTGCATAAACAAAAAGTGCCATGCGTGAAACCGTTCATGCAACCGAATTGACAACAATCGATTAAAACGTTGTTGAGCAATTACTTCTGAACACTGCCTCTCGCCATCTGTTTTCTCCACAAGCAGTAGAAGATTTGATTCTTGTTGGAAGAAATCGATACGACACCGCCAGGAACCTGCTAACGTTCTTTAACTTGTTTTTGAAAATATAACGAAAACAGCAAACAAACAAATTTTAATTTAAGGCTCCAACGATAGATGCTTAAGGTTGTAGAATCCCGAAAACCATCAGCTATTGTATATTTAATGTGTGACTGATGCCAAAACTTTAAGGCCAAACTTTCATTTTCCGAAATCTCAGCCGCTATAGCAGGGTTTCTTAACCTGGGGTGCTGAAATCAATTTCAGGGGATGCTGGGGAAGGTCACATATGTGGCGGTCAAAGGTAAAAGGAAGATATACTGCTCTTGTCTTTACTTTATCCTAATGGTAACCAGGTGTTAGCCAATGGTAGGGGGTGCTGGACTGCTTAGGCAGTACAAAAAGGGGTGCTGAGGTAAAAAAAGGTTAAGAAACGCTGCGCTATAGTATTGATAGAAAAGGGTAGGAATTTAGTTTGTTCGTTTGAAGTATTAGGAAGCAAGGACAGCAATGAGTTTGCGCAACGAACTGAGATCAACATATAATACAGATAAGAAGCTTAAAATTGACTACAACGTTAACCAGCACAACACTGCATGCAAAGAACATCGTGAAGTTTGCTCTATAATCGAGATCCGAAGGCGCAAAGGTCAAGCGCAGTATTGTTGCATCTTACTGAAACATCTCAAACTAGTAATCAAGACAACAAAATTAAATAAGGAAATCCAGATAAAAATGAAGCGTTGCATTCACTGATGCAAGTAAAGAGTGATTGATTGAAAGACAGCCACAACAGTCAAAGCATAACTTCTCTACGCAAAGCGTAAAGAAGTGATTAAGTGCATTACGTATGTCACTCTCTCTGGCCTCTTAAGGCTTTGGGTCGATATGCGGTTCAGGAAAAGCTAAGTGGAACAACGGGTTGGCTAAGGTGTACGATGCGCAGTAAAGCTATGCTGCCATAGACCTTACTGCTGCACAGAAACACACACCAATGTAACGCACTTGAAAATATTTGGTGCAGTGTTGCAGCTTGCACCAACAATGAAAATATGTGATAAACCTACTGTACTTCACAGGCAGGCACAGTTGTACATGACGGAAATTTTTATGGATGAAACATCTAGCTCTTACATCACCTCGATCATAGGCGCAATTAGGTGGGGGACACAGGGGACGCGTCCCCCAACTTTTTCAGACAGTTGGGATATAATATGCCATGTCCCCCCACATTGTCTCTTTAGGTTTCGTAATAGATTGGTTTCACACCAAGCTGTCCCCCTCACCTTTTACACCAAAACTGCGCTTATGCCTCTTTTGAGATTTAGAATTGGGATCCCGAGAAATCCCGATTCCGAAGTACCGGGGTTTAAGTTTTTAACCTTTTTTCTATAATCCCATTTTACGGATTAATTTTATTACAATCTAGGGATTTCAAGAATTTATATGAACATCGAGGCGGTGCAAGTGCGCACGGATTTGGGATTATTTATATCATAAAGGGGCATCAGGTCATAATGTCATCAGTGCTTTAACCATACTAACTATCGCATAAAAACTCTATGAACAATCGCAACATGTGCAGTAGGTCAATAAATACTTGCAATGGCTGTTTCCGCTCCTAGTGATTTTTCACAAGAGGAACTGAACAAGATCTACTGATTTTACAAGTTATTTAGTGACAAAGTTGTTATTTTTGATCTATCTTAAAATCAAGCAATGTACTTTCAGTGATGTCTCTTTTTCGGTTCGCAAGAAGAACTGTTAAAGGAGAATTTCTATAGTGAAAGTCAGCAAGCTTTGGCCAGATCTCGTCATGTGATGCAGACATACGAGACCAGCAAGTTAAAGGCCTCAAAATTTGGAAATGTTGAATGAAGTACTCAAAATTATGAAGCCCATGGGCGTCGAAGGGATTTTTTCAGGGGGGTAGCAATAATGGATTTTTTCAAGGGGCAGTTAAATGGAGTTTTTCCAGGGGGGTGTCAACAGTGTTGATTGCATTTTACTAACTCGGCAACTAAGAAATAAACATTTTCTACTAGAAATTTCATAGCAAAATATCAGATTTCAAAATCTAGTAGGGCCTTGGCTCCTCTTCCGACACTCGTGATCAAGCCTACGTCAGTTATTGCTTAACGTGCTTTCTCGACCATTGGCTATTTGGAAAATAAGATCAGGAACCGCCTGAACGATAACACTCTTGATGAGCTCTTATTATAAGCTTCAATATTGCAAGAACTCAAGGCGGGTACTGCAGCTTATGTTTGTTTTTTTTTTCTCAATTTTTTAATCAAGAAAACTACCGGGAATGTTGAGAAATCGCGCGATATTCCGATCCAAATAGTCAATTTGGCCGAGAAATCCCAACTCTGATTGAAATATAATTTATTAATGGTGAGCAGAACGTCTCTAGATAGTAATGAAATCATTATATATGCAACAGGAATTATGACTTGCGTGACTGTCATTACATTTTGAATGAAGACACTTAATGCCAAACTTTCATTTTCCAAATTAAAAAAGTGTTATCTCGTTGTTATGGAGGCAAAGACTTGTGGTTTTAAGCAGAAATTCAACAGGGAGCAAATTTGAATGTGGTTTCAGTTCTGGAACTCATTCTGTACATGTTGGTATCCCTATATGATGGCAACTGAAGAGATTGAAATGTAGAATAACTTCTCCAATAAATCAGGCCGCAGACTGTCAAAATCTCGGAACGTGCGGTGTGTTAACACTATTAGCAATCTTCGATCTGAACAAAAACGATGAAGGAATTCCACAGAGCACATACGAAATTCCTTGGAGAAAATTTTTAAACTTTGGGATTACGAACAACATAGAACTTGTGCTACTACGCTGCTGCATGTTCGTTTCAGGAAATTCACGAAAGTGCTGTTGCAAACTCATTGCTTGTCCAGAATTAACCACGAACACAACCAAAAATCTTCTTGAGACAGAAATACATGCTGTTTCCACTGCCTGCAGATGTTACAGTAATCTACTTAACATTTTTATTATCTCTGAATTTCATCAAACGCCCTCACTTGCAAAGTACATTCTTCAAAACACAACGTTCTCGCTATTCTCGTTGTGGAGGAGACAACCTACACATTCACATGAAAATCAAAATCTGTAAAAAAAGTTTTTCCTCCATATAGCATTTGGCTGTATTCCTTCTGTAATAAATGAAGAACAGATAACCCGCTTTTTAATCTGTATTCTAACTTGTAATTGAACTGAAAGTGATAAGGTACCTGTTTTTCACCTTGCATAGGCACTTAATGCACTACTGCTTATCCGTTCGACTGCATCAAACAGCGTAAACAAGAAGCCCGCTTTTCCGGTTGTGATAGATCTGCTGGGGGAAGAAATAATAACAGCAACGAATCGCTTTGCTTCCTTGCGTTCAAGACAGGATCGCGTGGTGGCTTCCAACCAGTGAGCATGCAATTCGTACAGTAGGAAGCTGTTGCCTGCCTGACCTTTTTTAAAACTCAATGTGGTGCGTTGATTCAAACTCAAACACAAGCCATAACCTACTGTTTAGTCGGAATCCACGATTCCGATGCAATTAAATAGTCTCTATTCCTACCAGTGACCTTCATAATTCATTCACATTGGACAGGATGCCATAAATTTCATAGAAAATCGTTGAACCAACGCTGTTGTGCTGAATCTGCGATTTGACTTGCTTTTATCCACTAGCGACTAGCGTTTCGTTTGATTTCAGAGTTTCCTCTCAAGGCTACATTCAATGCTTGCTTCCATTCAAGTACAGCACTTCGGGCTTTTCAACTTTAGGAATTTGCAAGATCTCCAGCAGTATCGGTATACAATGTCACAAGACTAAATCAAACGCGAGTTGCTCATTCTTTCCCTATTGATTGTCACTGGAGCGCGCATTAGGCCCAAGGCACTTACGTTTCTGCCACGCTCGAGTAAAGCAATGTTGGTATTAAATAATTATTCAGTGGGGTAAGATACCCTTCGGATGGGAAACGCGCTATTTTTGAGTTACTTTCAATCTTTCAATCTTTCAATCTTTCAATGTAGTTATAGAAATTTCTGCTACCTTTCCATGGTTGCAAAATGCAGAATAACAAGCTCCCCGTTTTGAAAGTTGTCGACTGAGTGCTGTAGGTTTGGTTGGTTCAAAAATAGATCTTTCACAAAAATTAACGTAACGCAAACAACTTGAACACAAGAGATACAGTTCATTCACAAAACAGGCATACATTACATAAGCTGCTGGGCAGGACTATCTAAAGCGCCTTAAGCTAGGTGCTAACCTGACGAATTACTAGCGATGATCTTTTTATGACGAGCCTATGATGTTAACTGAACAGACTTGCGTGTTTAGAGTTTGGACGAAGGTCTTAAAAATGCCAAGAAAGTTTGAAAAGAAACGTCTATTCGCTGCCATCGCTTTAGTCACTCTGTATTCTTTGGCGGAAAAAAATCCAAAAGTCGTTCCATGAAGGGGAAAGAAGTTCGAAAGTTCGAAAAAAGGTCTGTAAGTACTTGAAGAAAGTCAAAATTCTAAAAAGTCCAATCAAAAAATCCAATCTGGCAACGTTATGCCTTATTCGTTGTTTAACAAGATGGTTAACTTGTGTTGCACGCCATCTGCATTCATCTATTCTCCTATTCATCAAATCTGCCATATGATTCTGCTGCGAACTAACTCAGAGGCACCTTCATTCGGAGTTCAACCGTAGTATCAATACTGTGTTACATGCCTGTTGCATGTCTGTTAGATTTGGAGCAGGTAAACGTGCATTTAGCTTGTAACTGTGTTCATCGAACTTTGCATCACATTCCCAACAATGGAAGTGTTCGCCTCAAGTAGGTTCAAGCATTTTGCCAGGACTTGCCTTGATTCAAAAATATTTGCACACATTTATTCAGTGGTGTGCATATTCAAATATTCAGGATTTTGTACTCTCACTATAAATTTCTGATACTTTCTGTACGTCTTCATTCTTATCTTTACACTTTGTATTACACATCTGCGTAATGATGAGAGATTGTTGCAGTTGCTGACCCATTTTTTCAGCACGTGTTTTAAGTCTTGCCTTTTGATATGTCGCAACGCCTCTTCTGTGCAGGGCAGAGTGAGGAACACAGTACATGTTTTTTGTATTTCTCGCATACTACTAGTAACCCACGTGATATGGACCTTGAGCCTGGCATGTGTTTGTACGTACATGAAATAAAAATAATAGTTTTAAGCCAAACATCTGGCGAAACAGCGGTAAAGTGTTATACGTACGTTTCAAAGCATGAAAGCAACGCTACTAGTACGTGGAGAAATGGCCCTATGTTTATTTTCATAGCGCGATTTAACGAGCTTGCTGGCTAATAACGTTTGCTGCCTATACGTATAAGTATTAACAAGTTGAGTAACGAAACTGAAATAAACGATTTAGAAAGAAAAATGTTACTTTATTCAAACGAACATTTGAAAGTCAAACTTTTTGTTAACCAACTTTTGAAAAAGTAATTCAGTTTGCACAACTTTGTAGCTTTGACTCGGAACAAAGACATTGTGACTAGTGGCTACAATCCTCTGTCTACCATAGCCCTGCATGTGATGCACACTGAGCGTCGACATCTACGGCAGTGTGACTGTGCGAACAAGCTGCTACAGAATGTCCAACATGTCAGCGACGCTCTATTATTCCGATGGGAGTTCGTACGAGGATTGCGACAGATCAGCGATACCCTGAACTTCAAAGAATTGGGTACCTTACGCTGTCATTTAACATGCAGAACGTCAAGCAACCATTTTCATGCCAACGTTTTATCCAAGGGCAAGGAACCGGTAGTGTAACATCATAAGGATGATACCTCAGTAACAGCGCTTTGCAATTTGCAACCTTGCTGCTGGTTAAGCTACTGCGTTTGGAAACAAAGCAGTCTCCCTGAAGGTTTTTCTGCTTTCACAAGTCATACTGCACAGACTGATCCAACGGATTGATTTGATTGGCGTTATGCAGCAGTAAAGCCTTGTAGCAACATTCTCAATTCCAGAAATTGTAGAGAAGACAGTGCAACGCAATGGTTGCAAGCAATAACAACAAGCGAAGAGAATATCCCCGTCGCTATTCTACATACTGTACGCCAGGCAAAAGGCAAAACTGCTACAGTACCAATTTCCAAGGTTTTGGCAAGACCCGGCCTAGCTGGAGTCCAACTTTAGACCAACCAGCACTGAAGCGGACGCACTCACCATCAAGTCATGAACTGGTCGGTTTGTGGAATGTTCTCATTTGCGTTGCGTGTATTCAGTGCGCCTGAGGAGTGATTGGTCTAGCGCACCTTACGCTGGTGGAAAGGCATTTTTAAGTGGAGTTAAAACCGCGAGAGGGTCATCACGCGATCAGGTAAAAAACTTTTACCAGCCCATGGCCTGGGGGTAAGTGCGTCCGCTTCGATACTGGTAGGTATGGAGTTAGACTCTCGGCCGTGACTTACCAAGACCCTATAATTTGGTACTGAAGCCTTCTTAACAGGCGCACGGTGTGCGGAAGAGCTGGGGATTCAAACGCTGCAAGATAGTAAATATTCAGTCATGGCGCTACAAGACCGCTGTATAAAACGGCATGAAAAGCACTGTCTCAAAAAATTGGAGAGTTTTTGTTGCATACCGTTGCCGACGTTTCACGCAAAAGGTTACCTTAGGAAAATAAAATTGTGGTGTTTGCTGAAGAACCCTCTACAAGAGAAAAATAGGTCAGCTAGAATTCAAGGTAGCTAGCGAGGATCGTCGAACAACTGTCAACACACCTCGTGTGGTCCACCCGCTACCCTAAAATTGTTTCCCACACCGGGAAACCCTGGAACATGTTTGACAGCTGAGTGTACAAGCGTTGTGGCTATCAATCAACACACTGAACTTGTGGAAAACAACAGAGTTGCCAGGTTTTCATGCATAAAAAGCCATATCAACCGTTGAAATAAGCCAGAAAGCACCAAAAAAGCGACATACAAGATAAATACACAACGATACTGTCACCCACACACAGCACTTTTGAAAGACAATATTTACAACAGAATAAAGCTCACTCAATTGATAAACGTCTCGAAAATTTTGGTCTTGTTGAGGAGGAGTTACCTGAAACAGAAGAACTAAGAGTATGAAACAGCCAAATTAAAAATTATAAAACTGTACTGCAAAGCTTCCAAAAAAATATGATCACTCTCTGTCCAGAAACAATGTCCAGAAATCTGCCAAAATTATCTTTAAACCTGCCAAACCGACATAAAAATTGAATTGGTCAAAAAAGGTCAAAAAAGACAAATTTAATTTACCCATATTTCAAAAATTAAAAAATCCAAAAGAGTTTAAAAGGCCAAAAACTACAAATTTGGCCTCAGAAAAGCCAAACTGTCAACATTGCAAACAATCGACGCGCTGAAATTTGGTTAAATGAGGTCGAGGCCATTTTTTCCTAAACGCTTCTACGAACAGTAGAGTGTTGCACATGTTCCAACAGAGATCACCATACTGTACAACCTTTAGTCAAAACCTCAATTTTAAACTAATCTTTTGTATTTTCTGCATAGGTACCAGCTGTTTCGCTGCAATGCAGCAAACGTTGCTCATGATACTTTTATTGATTTCTAACAAAATCGGTTCTACAGAGCTCACACTTTAAAAGGTAGATCAACCACCGGAAAACAGTAAAAAGTTGTATCGGGAATTTTTTCACTTTACAAAGAATCATTCTTTAATGCATTAAAGATTCGATAGATATATGATATATCGAAAAAGGATACCAGTTGCAGGATAATGCCTAACTTTTTCATTGTTTGCAGCGAACCACCGACTATCATTATTGCCTATTGCCAGAGTACAGTCAATGAATATAATGCTTCAGCGGTAAGCACTGGGTGCACGAAATTGTCATGATTAGTGACACCAGTTTTCCATGAAAAGAGTGGTTTCAACGGCATTTGTTAGAATGTGTGGAAGCAACACGCCACGTAAATGAATCACTACTTGCTGTAATAGCACTTTACAATGACGACGACTTGGGTAGTGGGTACAAATAGTTTTTTTATGAACGTTTTTCTGAACAGATTTGAAGCCTGCTTCCCTGCACCAGGGCCGGCCTTAAGCCGATGCAACCGATGCAGCTGCATTGGGCCCCGCGCCTCTGGGGGCCTCGCGCCATGGTGTTTAGGTGGATTGTTCATTTTTTTCCAGATACCCCTTGCGTTCGAGAATTCATTAGAAACGGCTTATAAATCTCATTGTTAACAAACAACGCTCTTGTTAGAACTAGCGATGAACTTCCTATTATCGAACGTTACCAAACGTGCTCAATTCTCGTGGTAAGGCTTTATATCTGCGCTCTACCTGGGTTGTATAGCACGGTTGACTGAACACGATGACGTCATAAAACTATTGCTCAGAGGGGCGCCGCGCCCCAGTCTTGCATTGGACCCCGCACCTGCCAGGGGCGGCCCTGACTACAAGATACACCATGAAGATGGATTCATCTGGAAACAAACTTAAAACTACGAATTGAAAGTAGAAGACAGACTTCTAAAATGATTCATATGAGGACGATGTGCCACACAACAATTGTAGAACTCACCAGGATTTCTAGCAGGGCCGGCCTTAAGCCGATGCAACCAATGCAGCTGCATTGGGCCCGCGTCTCTGGGGGCCCCACATCATGATGTTTGGCCGTTTGGAATTGTTCATTTTTGCCAGACATTCCTTGCACTCGAGAATAATGTAGAAACGACATATAATCCTCATTGTTAGCAAACAATGCTTGTGTTTGAAAAAATGTGTTGAATTTCCTCCAAATAAAACGCAATCAAACGTGCTCAATTCGCATGCTAGCGCAGGGATTCTCAACCGGGGATAAATTTACCTCTTGGGGGTAAATTTTACCTATCCTGAGGGTAAATTTAATGATGCTGCTGTACATTTTTCTGCAGGGTTAGCAGGTAAACAAAAACAGGGGTTAAACTTTTTGTTAGGAAGCTGGCAAAGGGTAAACGGGGAAAAACGGTTGAGAACCTCTGTGCTAGTGTGTTATATCAGTGCTCTACCATGTCGTACTTTTTGTGGATGGAACTTGGTTGTTAGCAACCAGGCCCGTAACCAGGGGGGCTTAGCCCCCCTAGAAAATTTTTCGACCCCCCTGGAAACGTGTGTTGCATATAATTTGAAAATATTGGACATAGTTCAAAAAATTTGGGCCCCTCTCAGAAAACTCTTCA
>JGI24159J19872_10008328_pt1 | contig 13573 bp, 5 predicted proteins | sample Ectturendosymbi4_FD_19872 | JGI IMG/M metagenome (IMG submission 19872) | reverse complement strand
CGACAAATAATTTCATACAGATTCAGAATCGACAAATATTGGTATCAGATCAGCTCTTAATACAGTATTTAAGAATAATGGCTTAGAGCTTACTTTTCGACAAATCTGCACAAATGATGACAGTGGCTCTGTTGAGTTCTTGGATGTCAATCACTGCATTGCAGCTGACAGCGTTTTTGGTTTTGTTGCAAAAGACTTCGTCAAAGCTACATATGTAGGGCGAAGGTTCATTCATAGTGCACCACACCATCCTCAGTCAACTTTTAAGTCAATCATATTTGGAGAAGCCATATAAGATTACGACGATTGAATTAAAGAAAAGAAGACTACCTTACAAACCTAAATAGATTACAGAACAAAGAAAAAAGAAAAAAGTCGAAATTTCCTGTCAATATGACGAACGACATGATGACACTGCTGACCAAGTGGAAAAATAGACTGCCCACCAAATCTTAGTGATAAAAAGAATTACAGTGTCTGGCCAACTTCTTTTCCCAATCTGCTTCGTCTAACAAAGAAGGAAAAAGCTTTAAATAACGAAGCTATGATCACATACAAAAGACCTACCACAGTTGGCCAACTTCTAACAAACTAGATAACACGCGCACAGAGAAGCTTCTAACCAACAGCAAAGAGGTTACTCAGGACCATGGGGACACTGTACGTTATGTGGCAAATTTGGCAAGCACGACGCAAACATGGTACCTAAAGTCACTGCCCTGCACTCAAAGGGCAAATTGTTTCCTAGGCATGTGCTAACTTGCGCCAATTACGGAATTTACGTTGCAACTTGTAAATTATGCGAAGAACAGTACGTTGGCCAAACCTCTAATAAAATTTCGAAACGTTGGAATTCCCACCGCTCTTCGTGGAACACTGTCAATTTGTCTTATGACCAAGAGCAGGTGCCTTTACTACAACATGTGGTGCACGAAAATAAGATTGAAAAAAAGCTTAAAATCAGTGAATGTTTTATAGTCACGGTCGTAGAACAACCCAGCTACGATTACCTTGATATTTGTGAAGGTAAGCGGCTCAACAAAATCAGCGCTAGCATTAATAAGCACAGAATTATTTTGCCTCCCATTATATGATAGACTTGCCCTTGTTTAGACGTTGCTCTTATCATCACTTTTATTTTGGCGCACCATTTTTTCTTGTCTCATTTATTGGTCTTTCCTCCCGCTTTGTGTTTTAACTTATTGTTACTAGTTGGTCTTGTCTTATCACACCTAATGTCTTTTATTACTTGTTTGTGCTTCCTCAAAATTAGAGATGGCACGGGCCCCTAACAGTCCAGTCTTCGGGCAGTCCGCTAAAGGTTTTGAAACAGTCCATTAACAAGTTTTTTAGCGGTGACGTCATTTCGGGCAGCTACGGGCCGCTACGGGCCGCTGCGGTCTGCTCACTAATTAGGCGAAAATTTTTGTTATTGCAAAGTTTCAAAATCTTACAAGGAAATGTTTTGCGGCAGTAACATACTGAACTTAAACCTTAAACCCTAACCTAAGCTAAACCTAACACCTAATCCTAAGCTAGGAGTTTCCAATCTGGGATACATGTACCCCTAGGTTAGTAGGGGTGCATTTGCCTATCTGAAGGGGTACATTTGAGGTTAGCAATAGAAGGGAAAAAATATGTTTACGTATTATTCATTTCGAAATATTTACACATACATCAGTGGATATTATTTTCAAAATCATTATATGCTTATTGGTAAATACATTCTTGTTATTTTCTACAGCCTTTTTGTCATATAAAATTTTAGGGGTACATGCTCATCTACTGTATCAAAATGCTGAAGGGGTACATGGCCAGAGAAAGTTTGATAACACCTGTCCTAAACCTAAACCCAGTCCCGTCGACACGGGGGAACTTTGGTGGGCTTAGTCCCTCAAACAAAGCTCCACCAAGCCCCCTCAAATTGAAACATTAAACACTATAAATCAGTGGAGTTTTTGTCAATATTTAGAATGTCAAGCCACCTCGCACAAACGCAAAACCCCCCTATTGAAAACTTTCTGGCGACGGTTCTGCCTAAACCTCGGCGACAGCAACAGACTATAAATGAAAGCGTTTGTTGCTTTGATTGATTCATAACATGGTTCACTGGTTTGCGTGGAAACAAGTGAAACAGAACATTAGCAGAAAGGTAAAATGGAGAAAACAGCAGCAAAACATTTCCTTGTTAGATTTTGAAACTTTACAATAACAAAAATATTCGCCTAATTGGCGAGCAGACCGCAGCGGCCCGTAGCGGCCCGGAATGACGTCACCGCTAAAAAATTGTTAGCGGACTCTTTCAAAACCTTTAGCGGACTACCCGAAGACTGGACTGTTAGCGGCCCGTGCCATCTCTAATGGGTAGACAAGAATCGCCGAAGTTAATACAAAGGAAGACACAGGTTGATACTGATGCTCAAGAAACAAGCAGAGCTTCCAACTATCCATCCAGTAACAAAATGTAAATAGCTATGTATATTCGAGTTTGCAACAAATGACATTAAAGTTGGTATTGCTCATTTAGTAAACTTTGGATTTGATTTCAACAGTTATTCCTGAGTATGTTTTAATAACCAACGTGTTTAGTAACTTCTTGAATAGCGTCGATGATACATCCTGCTTTTGATGCAAACTACTGCTAATTGTCAGATCAAATATTCTCTCTATTCTTAAGTTTTTGAATTATGTGAGTGGCTGATTTGACAAAGTGAGCACGAAGCTTCCTCTTAATTTTCAAGGTAATCAAGGCTCATTGATGAGTTTTTGTATTATGCAACCAATAGCTAAACAACTCAGAAACTCCAATCATTCGTCTGTTTTCAGGAGCAAGCATGCTGGAAACAGCTTGCGATGTGAAGCCCAAACAATGAAAGACTTCACCTTTACTCAGACTTTGTTCTGGAAGACGTTTGGGCATTTTTTCCTGTTTCCATACTAAACAAATTAAAGCATGTATATAATCTAGTTTAGTCCTCTTGTTCTCAACCTTCCAAGCCCCAGGGATCCCTGTTCTTTAATATATTGGTTTTGGACCCCTCGTTTATTCGTCAATACCTACAAATGAGGTGTACGATGAAAGAGTAATCACTTTTGTAGCGTACCGTGATTTGATTGAAAGAAACCATTTTGAAAACACAACACAATTGTTTAGCTGAAAATCATAACAATACACTCAAGAAACAGCACAAATTTATGTGAGCGTGACGTTTTTTCCCATCCCTTCGAAACAAACTCATCAATGCGAGGGTTTGCAACTCTTAGGCGATTATAATGCATAGTTGATATTAACTAGAACGCACGTGGCAGCTTCACAGAGGTACGTTGTTGGAAATGAAATTAGAGTAAAACGCACTGCACCAAAATTCCATCAGTGAGGCGGAGCTGAACTTGGAATTTGAGGCATGAGGACTCTGCAAATCCATACGTTGCTCTTGCATGTTGGGCTATGATGATTGCCGTTCATCTCAGTAATAAAAGGCTTTTGAATCCATGCTGATGGAGAAGGCTCACATGTTAGAAAGTAATCTTCCATTTTCTTCAAAAAGTTGCTTATGTAACCATTAGCTAAACAAGTCATCCGTTCGTTAGTTTCTTGATCATCACCTTTATTGTCCAGCAGTGCAAACATAGCAAAATACTGGTTCCTTGTCCTTTTTCCATAAAGTAAAACTTTCCTTTAAGGTTAAAAACCTCTACAGCCTCGATGTTAAACTAATTTTTCACTGAAGAGAAAGGTCGTTCAAAAGACTGAGGATGCCTGCTAAGCTGACCAGCAGCAAGCAACAGATTTTCGCTTGGAATTGCCCAACCTTTAATTCACTACAACTTTAAGCAACCGTAGTAGCAAAAATGATTTAAAGTTACACAATCGACTGAACAGATTGGAAGAGTAGCGCACGCTAGACCGACGAAACACGTTCTGTAGCAAAAAAGTCGAAACGTTGGTAGGGAAACAATGAACGTGTTTGCCCAGGGCATATGTGGCGGAACCGGGGTATCGTATGGGCCTAGGCCCCCACTTTTAAATTTTGAATTTTGCCTAAATAAGTTTAAGTGAGACAATTAGTATTAAGCCCATTGTTAAAGTAAATCTTTTAGAGAAACAAATTTGCAGAATTTTGGCAATATTATTTGCAAGCTATTACTTGTAATTTGGCAGGATTTCGTAAATGTTTGAATAAGGGAATAGTGTAGCTAATAACAGGTAATAACTTAATTAATGCTGTATTAAACAACCTGAAACTCCCTACTGATTTTGCTGGACTTCTGATCTTGGATAATCGACCACACAATGAAAAAGTCAAGCTTAACAAACAAGGCTCCATGGACAAAATCAACATCAAAACAAGAAATGCACAACCTACTTTGGCAAGCATAAGCGTACGACATGGGGATGCAGTCACATGCCCAACTCTGAAAAATTGGCCATTATTCGGACAAAATTTTTCAACATTTGGGCGAAGGATGCAGCTACATTCACATAAGTGAGGTAGTGTCTATTTTGCCAACTAAGGCAAAATAATGGCCAAATCAACGGCAAAATAGTGGAAAAAACGGTAAAATAATCAAGGACTATTTTGCCACTCTTTTTTACCCCTGATGGCAAAATAGAAACTGCCCTTGAGTGAACTGGAATCATGTAGTAATTCCAACAGCCTTCATCAAATTTAGGCCAACTAAAAAAATTCATTCAAGTTTTGGGTAAAATTGGAAACATATGAGTAAATTAGGAGCATTTGGGTATGGTCAAACAGCTTCAATGAAATCTGGGCAAATGAGAAAAACTTAATTTAAGTTTGGGTGAAAATAAAAGTGTTTAGATAAATTGGAAACATTTGGGTGAAGTCCATCAGTCAAATCAAACTTTGGCAATTTGCAACAGCTTCATTCAACTGTGGGCAGCTTCAAACATCATGTTCAAAGCTGGGCTATATGGATAAGCTCCTTTGAAATTTTCGTTGGGGAAATGTGGGACCAATGGAACAATTTTGACATTTTTGCTTCTTTTGGAAAACTGGCTGATACATTCAAAGTCAGGTGATGTTTTTCTTGTAGTTTGGCCATTCTGCATAATTTAACCTAAAAAAGTTCGATCGTCAGACATGTTTCGTCAGCTTTATTTGCATTTAAAATTTTTCACTGAAACGTCCCATTGGTCCCCACCCATGGAGACGTTTGGGACAATAGGGTGGGACCAATGGGACATGAACAAAGTATGATTGTCTCAGATAACCAAACCTTATCATGGCACATTTCTTGATTTCCATTTTAAGAAATCAATGAAATGCAAATTCACCATGCATTTAATGTTTACAAAATTCGATAAAACTTTATTCTTTTTTGTGATCCATTTCTCATGTTTCATTGGAAAGAAAGGTCGATGGGATCTTGCTTAACCTGCATGAGTTTCTTGTCAGTAATTGCATCCAAAACATTTATAAACAGTAGAATGACAATTTTTGACAAGTGGTTTGCATTGCATCTGTGAAAATGTCAAATAAAATTTCAAAATTCCAGACAAGTGTTTGGTTATTGAGTGAAGCGCACGATGGGGCAAGACTTCAACTATATCACTAAGTTTGACTGATGCTATGTCATCTTTTTCTGAAAATTAGAATTATTTTTTTTATCTCATTATGAACCAAACGTCAAAGTCTCCTATGCAACAAAATTGGGTGCCTCTTTTCCTTTAAATAAACTTTTACTACAGCGTACGAACGAACGCGTGTTTCAATTGTCTTGTTCAGTGAATTGAACCTATTTTTCTTCAACAAAGGCTTTACCTTTAGAATTAATTTCTTCATCATCTTCATTATCTGAAGCAAGCAGCATTATATCCTCACATTTACTTCTGGAAGATGAGTATTTCCAACGTCTTGAAAACAAAGTTGTTTTGGGAGGCAACTACAATCTCTTTTTTCTAGGGTGCCGATCAGTGTGGTGGACTTGGATTTTTCTGTTGTTGCTGCCTTTTGTAGTAGAGGACACTTTTGGGTGCAGAGATACAAAATTTAGGAACGTTTCTGCTTCTGACATTTCTCCAATCTCAGGCGTCTGTGTGAATCTGCTCGCATCTATCAGAATGCTACTTTTTCTGGCTGTTGTAGAATGTCAGTCGCGACTGGATGGAAGGACATATCGTGTGTGATCATATCTGGGTTAAGAGAGGAAGTGGCTCCGAATGAGGAAGTAATTTTGTCAATTGTAAATGACCTTGCAAAGGCCTTCATAGTTAAATCAGCAGCTTGGTATTTTAAAATGGGTCGTCCAGAATATGAAGTAGGCGTCCCAAGGGTCCCCACCCTATTTGTCCCAAAGGTGCCCAGGCAGCCATTTTGAAAATATTGACTGACCATTTGCAAGTTATTCAAGTGATTACATCATAATCCGCCCTGTGCAGTCTGCAGTAGTCATACTTTCCCCCAAAATATGCGACTTTCATTTTAACCTCTTTTTTACCAATCAAAACTGAAACGTCACTGACCTCACGCTTTTTACCAAAAATTAATAAAACTAGGTTTTTCCCATTGAAACGTCACTGCAATTGTTGTCTGCGACGAAAACACATGTCAAACACCTAACCAAGATGTCGGTTCCATAATGTGAAAATGAGAAAAAAGTAATCACAGGAAGGTGCTGTTTTGCCAGGTTTAAATTTGTCAAAGTTTCCCATTGGTCTCACATTTCCCCTACATTTAGAAATGTTTGGGTTAACTACAGTATAAGAGCTTTATTCAAATTTGGATAAAATTAGAATCATTTGGGTAAATTTTAACAATCTCAATGAAACGTGGACAAATTGAGACAACTTCATTCAAATTTGGGTGAAATTGGAAATGTTTCCATAAATTGGAAAAACTTGGTTAAATTCCAACAGACTAAATCAACTCTGGTCAAATGGCAATAGCTCCATTCAAGTTTGGGCCAAGTGGAACATCTTCATTCGATTTTGGGTCACTTCGAAGTTTCAAACAGCTTCATTCCAATTTGGGTAATACACAGTGCTTCATTGAAATCTGCATACAATTAGAAACATTTAGGAAAATTCCAACAGCCTCACTCATATTTGGTAATTGAAACAGCTTCATTCAAACTTGGGTACAATTGGAACCATCCGGGTAAATTGGAAAAGTTTCGTTCAGATTTGCATATATTATAAATATTCGGGAAAATTGCAACAGCCCAAATGAAATTTGGGACAACTGAAATAACCTCATTCAATTTTGGGTAGAGTTGGAAACATTTCAAATTAGGAACATGCAGTGGTAACCCACTATTCCATCTAACCCTAATTTTTGTTTAACCTCAAATTGTTGTTGCTATAAAGTGTACAACTAAAATGTAGCTGTAGCTGCAAAAGGTTTGTGGTAGTAACGTGGTGTAGCTGTTATATGATACTGTGAAGTTCTCGTGTTTCAAACTTGCTTGATGTTGTGAGATTTGCGAGTGTGAATCTGTTACCGCGAGGTATTCATGAAAAGAAGTAACTGTGTAACGGCAGCTGCAGGCTAATGTGTTGTGTGGTAGTAATGTAGCTGTGATTTCATAGTCTTTAGGTTTTCATATTTTTCGTTTGTTTCATGTAATGAAGTTCCTATGTTGCATTCTGCCAAATTTTAATGTTTCAATTTAATGCTGTGAAGTGAAGCTTTCATGAACAGTAGCAACTGTACTATTTATTGCACTGCATATTTCACTAATGCTAATGCAGTTCAGTGAAGCACTGCTATTTTTATAAAATATTCTTATTGAGGTTATAAGTCATTTGTCATTGGAAATGTGCATTTGTACACATTCCCTGGTAGTTGATCATGTAGGCTGCAGTATTTGCGTGTATCAGTCCCACATCGCTATTTTTTCTTAGCATGCTGTGTTTAGTGCTTATTTCACTGTCTACACTGGAGTGGATTTTTGGTTTTCATAATGTGACTTTAGAAGTTGTAAACTGGGGATCACCAACCTTTTTGAAGCTGAGAGCTACTTCTTGTGTTCTGATTAATGCGAAGAGCTACTAGTTTGATACACACTTCTGAAATGAAAATGTTGCTCAATTTATCTTTAAATTATTTTAGCATTAACAGTTAAGATATTCCGCAATGTTAAGACATTGTTCACGCTAATGTTATTTTTAGAACAGCCCGCGGGCGGTAGCATAGCCAGCCCGAACTGTTTGGGGGGACCAAATATTTTGACATTCAGTGAGCTGCTGTATTTTGTTTGGGACCACACTTCTCAAAGCACAAAACGACAAAACATGCTAGAAATTTGACGAGAATTGTCCCCAGGGGCTACGCCCATGCCCGCGGACAACCTACTTGACCCTTGCGGGCGACCTGGCGCCCGCGGGCACCACGTTGGTGACCCCTGCTGTAAACGTTTAAGTAAGTTGTAGTATTTTATGTACAACATGTTGCAGTGAAGGTTGCCTAATGTGGAAAGCTAAGCTATATGTTATGTATTAAATTGCATCGTTTCCCTCTCCGTACCTGAGACTTGACCTATTTGCAGCAATGTGACATTTTAGATCGTAACCTGATATTTTACTCCTTTTCCAGGTTGAATGCGATTGTGGCTAACACAACTGCACACCTCTATGCTAGAGAAGAACAGATCTTGCTATTAAGATGATCGTGTTGGACGAATAAGTTTATAACGTATTTAAAAACTTGAAAATGAAGCTGCTGAACACCTTCCACACGTGGTGGCATGAACAGCAATTTTTGAGCGATTTTATTGTAATTAGCTAACATTATTCAACGCACTAAATATTACCATTGTTCACATGTGGCTAGCAGAATATCGATTGCTCGTTGATGGCGTACGCCTTTGAACCCCGGTAATTGGTAATTAGGCATGCAGACACCTTGATTTGTTAACAATGGTTCGTTTTAGTCTTAACATCAAGATTTGCTGTTTGTATTTTACTTGAGAAATACAAGATCAAATTTGAGCAAAAATTTTTTGCATCCCCAAAAATATGCACTCCCGTACACCCATGCTGGCAAGCCAACAGAAACATGAATGAAAAGCTGGACAAGTTAACTAATTTCACTCAGAACCTTGAAAACAAGCTAAATGGAATACAAAAAAGATGATTGAACATGAAAACAAATTGAATCAGCTTGAAGAAAAAGTACAGGTACGCAATGAGATGGTTCAGAAAACAAATCTGATTGTCTTTCAACTTGACAGACAAGAACAATTCATAAAAAGAGAAAACATTCTTATTTATGGTGTAGAAGAAGATAAAGAAAACATTGATAATGGAGAAAACGTCTTGTTCTCAGTAGCAGATAAACTCGACATCGATCTCCAACCTAGTGACATACAGAGAGTACATCAACTAGGACAAAAAAGGAAAAACAAGGAGAATTCATGCCCAATCATTGCAAGGTTTGTGTCATACAAGAAACGAGTTCCTTACTAAAAGGGATCTCAAAAATATTGAAGGCAGGCAGCACGTCTTAGTTTGCGAGGACCTCACACCTCCTAGGTACAAACTACTGAAGTACATGCAAAAATCCTGTTCTGATACATTTAGCTTTTGTATGAAAGCCAAGCTCAAGACAACTGAAAAATTGGTCACCATCACTTCACCTGATGATCTCTTCAAACACGGAAATCATGTTGGTTAATTATAAACAGATGGGCTGTATCAAAATACTCAGCAGCTAAATCTAGCGAAAAGAAATTAGCTTCGGTGAACTCTGAACTAAAACATTCCATGCAAACGATTACTTACACTTGAACAACAAACTGCCAGAAGCAAAGTCCATACGTAAGTGTGTTATTCTTTATATGTTGCGATGCTTTCACTGTTTCCAACACATGGATGCTAGCGCAGCAATGCAAAAAATGTTCTTCCAACCTAAACCTAAATGAATAACTGCAACCATTGCAATGCACATTTGTTTCCTGACTGTCAGTGTTTAACAAGTGGCAACAACCACTCTGATAGCGACCATACAATACCTCTTTCGCAGCATGCGACACTTACTGACTTTGTAAGCCATGTTGATAAATTGATGTCAAATGATCTTCTTCTTGCTGTATCGTAACATAAGATCTTTGTATAAAAATATAGAAAAGCCTGAAGAAAGCGCATCTCCATGTTCAAAACCACCAGATATTGTAGCACTGTCGGAAAATTTCATTAACGAAAAACAGCTGTGTTTGTACTATATCCAAATAAGTTGGTGTAATATACAAAGTTAAACATTATGGTAATAACACAGAATCACGTATGTTATATCACAGCTTAATAAACTTACGAGTACAGTATGTGGTTATTGCCTCGGGAAGAGCAGCTTCATGTCATCTACAGCCAATACTGGTTGTTTTAAACCGCGCATGCTTAAACGCAAATCAACTTTTGACAAGCAAAGTTACCATCATTTATAAAACGCTGAAAATTTCCCAACTAAAAGATATATACAATCTTGAAGTGAGCAAAACCCTCAGCTACCTGTTACTTTTAACAATTATTTTTAACTCATTACAGATGTTCATCCGTATAATACAAGACAAATGAAAACTCAACAATTTGCTTTACCAAAAGCACGTTCGAACTCATGTGCTAAAATAATAAAACACAATGCAATAAAAATCTGGTCAAGAATTCCATTAGAAATGAAAAATAAAAGGTTTTGGGCACTTTTTTTGCAGAATATAAGAAATATGTATTACTCGGCTGCTAAAAACAAATTTTGCGTTCTTTTCATTGGTGTACATGAACCAGGGGTGCATTGAAATAATTATTTAATGCTTTTACAGTCGAAATAGTTAAATCATGAAGTATCTCTGTTATATCTTACATCGTTTAGTTTTTTGTTGCGTTCATTAAAATTGTTCGCATCATACCCTTGTGTAAAGTAATGGGCAGGGGCGTAACGAGGTTAGAAGTTGCCCGCGGCAAGAAACAAGATTGGCGCTCCTAAGTTCGAACCTGAGGTCTTTCAGAAAGAAATGTACTGTATTAAAAAAAGCACTTGTGACTTTTCGGCGCCCCACGCAGTCATTTGGCACCCCCATAGTGATTCGGCACCCTAGGAATTGTGCCACTTTGTCCCCCCTCGTTATGCCCCTGGTAGCGGGATGCTTTTAGTCAGCAAGTGCGGAGCAAAAACAATGTGCTTACTGAACGACAAACGAATTTCCGTTCCCATGCATACATCGATTGCGAATTGCTTTCGGCAATGCATGTTGGGACGCCTAGTTCTCAACCTGCTTAAATCCCGTGACAACATTGCAGTGCTGCTCCAGTTTACAACTTTTGACGCATTTCCTCCCTAGCATTCACGAATATTTTTAGATATGTGAAACAATAAATGTTCAATGTGATAACCTTACACCATTTTCTTATGATTGACTTAGCCTTGCCTACAACGCATATTGCTTCAATAAACCATGTAACCTTCCGGGAAACATATAGCGATGATTTTTATATCATTTTCTTTGTCTATTATTGGACGCAACATTAAAAATTTCCGACAATTCTTCATTTGATGTTCAAACTTCGACATTGTCGTTAAGCGAGTGACAGCAGACATTTCTAAACCGTTGATATTGAAGACATCACAAGTGAGAAACCTACCAAAGAAGATAAGAGAAACTGTCAGCGACATGCGGTAACGTCTACAAGCGATGAAAAGAGCCAGGAGTGCCCTACTTGGGCAAGTGACGAAACTGCAGCAAAAACTCGATGATATTCTTCAAGATACTTCTAAGTATGAATTAGCGCTGAATTTGAAGACAGCGTTTGATGAAGCCTTGAAGAAATGCTTTGATCATTCTTCCGCCTACTTCGAAGCTATCCCCAATGATGATGTGCACGAAAACATGAGACTCGAAGCAGAGCTGAAGTGCGAATCCTTGAAGAATAAAAGGTACGAGTATGGCGAGAGGTTCACAATGTTTATGCAAGAATGCACTGGTCAAGCGGGCTCTGCGAGACAAATCTCTTCCAGAAAGTCGTTGAAGTCAGGGAAGTCTTCCACACTGACCTCCAAGCAACGCGAGTTGTTTGAATTGGAATGTGCCAAGTTTGCCATGGAGTCAAGGAAGCTACTTTCCGAAACCAAGGCCAAGATCCAGGCCGATTTAGAGATTCAGAAAGCTCAAATGAACTCGAAGATAGCGGAAGACAACTTGGCAACGCAAGAAGCTACTCTGAGATCGCCCTCGTAGAGGAGAAATTAAAACGTGAGTTACAAAGATCTTTTTCATTTTACACCAAAATTAAGGTTTCAGACGATACAGCGCGTTATCCCGCTAATACTGAAGTTAAATTTGGTTCATCGCCTGTGATTGAGAACAAGCCAATAAACACGTGTCGTCGGACCTCCGACTTAACCGGATCGCATTCTGTTACTCATCAAAAGGCTTCGTTTTCTGATTGCCTTGGCGTTAAGCACGCTGTTGATCCGCCGCACGTGTCCGCCGCAGTTTCATCGAAATCATGGTTGCGTGGTAATTTCGACGGCATGCCGACAACGCCGGATGAAGATTTGTACAAGCCGAATCGTTTAGAAAGTAAATCTTCGCGTGTTGGTGCGGCATCTGCTAACGCTCATCAAGACAATACCGCATTGGAAGAAATCCGTAACATGACTAAAGTCCTCCACCAAGGGTCTACTTTACAGAAAACAAGTCTCCCACAATTTGACGGTAACCCTCAAGGGTACTACCAATTTATGCGACGTTTCGAAAGATCTGTTATGAAGCAAGTAGATAGCCCTTCTCAGCTTGAGTTTTTGATCGAAATGTGTTCTGGCGAAGCCCGTGAAGCCGTAAAATCCTATTCTATTGTTAACCTACCGTCTCTTGGTCTAAAGCAAGCACTAGAAGTTCTACGGCAAAAGTATGGTTTGAAGCATACGATGGTGAAAGCTCATCTGGATTGTATAACGCGTGGCCAAACTGTCAAAAGCGACAAGCAGAGTCTTCTAGATAGATTTGCTTCCGAGTTACACAATTGCACAGTAACCATGAAGGCATGGAGATTTGAATCAGAGTTGGATTCATCTCATCTCAAACTGTACGAAGGGTGTTGAAATTTTGTGTATTAAAGCGGGTGGACAGTATTTCCGAGTCGCTAGGATCAGTGAGACAGTTAAACGAGTCAAGGTTTGGACACAACAATTATAGTAGATTTGTTTCCTGCAAAGATCGTGGGTTACACTTTTATGTGAACTTCATAGGAGGCAGAACGTCGACCTACCTATAGACAGTAAATGCAATAAACTTGCATTGAAATCGCACTGCATATCGCTCGATTCAATTCAAAATTTGACAACTTTCCGGGACACATATAGCGGTGAGTTTTATATCATTTTCTCTGTCTATTGTAGTAGATTTGTTTCCTGCAAAGATCGCTGGTTACACTTTTATGCGAACGACATACGAGACCGAACGTCGACCTACCTATAGACAGTAAATGCAATAATTTTGCATTGAAATCGCGCTGTACGCCGCTCGATTCAACTAAAATTTTAACAACTTTCCGGGAAACATATAGCGGTGAGTTTTATATTATTTTGTTTGTCGATTGCAGTAGATTTGTTTCCTGCAA
>JGI24159J19872_10008326_pt1 | contig 13576 bp, 12 predicted proteins | sample Ectturendosymbi4_FD_19872 | JGI IMG/M metagenome (IMG submission 19872) | reverse complement strand
GACACACGCATGAATGACGCCATCATGATTATTATAATGTAGTACTGCGATGACTTCCAAGTACATCGATTTATAAAATGCATGAGGGAGTGGGAGGGTGCGAAGGACCAAGGGCCATTCAGGCTGCAGACTTCCTTTTTGTTAACATATGTTATAAAAACAAAAATCTTGACCCCCTAAAAATGTATTCCTCCCAAAAAAACATACAAACTGGGTACAGGCTTGAGTAAAAGTGCTACGCTTACTGCGCGCATCGGTTAGAGCACTGCGTTGAATGGGATTCGAAGATTTGCGCCTCATTGATTGGTCGTTTAATTTGCGGCAGCTGGCGCGAATCAAACTCAACGAGAATGGGCCAGGTGGTGAAAGCAGCGAAGAAGATGTCGACGACGCTGGCGACAAGGACGACGACTTCGGAGATAACGCGACCGACAAGAGGTAAACATCTTTTCAACTTGTCAATATTCTTAACCAAGGTTGAACACCGCCATGAGAGTAAGCAAATGAAGTTTAATGTATTTTTCAGGTGAAGTTTTGCATTTTTATTTAAATTCAGAAATTAATCCAGAGTGAATATTTAACTGATGAACAGCAAAAGTGGGGGTCCTGAAGTTCCGATGCACGAATGCTCGTAAAGCAGCTATATGTTTCCACCTTGTGAGGAGATGCACCCAAACATACCTACCGCTTGCTGTCTGCGAGATCCTCGGTACTAATGTTGAAGCAATTCTTTATTTTGTCAGCACAGTTTGCGTTTCTTGGTCACATTAAGCTTTCTTTTGATCATGTCGCTCAGCCACAGTCAAAAAAATTAATTCAAAGTATTCGTCACCATTCGTGAAACAATTTCTGGATGACGTTGTGTTCGAGTTCTGTGCTGACGAACGACGAAACGTGTTACGTGCGGTCACGGACATTGTTCGAAGATGTCGCTTGGACAAAAGAGCTATGTTTCGCTAATTGTCACGTGGTGTTTCGCTAATTGTCACGTGATCTGTCTGCTTCTGAAACGCACTTGAAAATGTCTGAAAGATGATTTGTCAAAATGTCAACGAAAAGAACTCCTGCCCACCTGCGTGTAGTGAAAAATATGTGCGCTAGTGACAGTGAGTTTTCTCGGGTCCTTTTTTGTTTAAAATGCAAGAACTTTTGAAATGCCAGTTTCAACTTCCTGTGCAGTGCACTGTGCTTCATCATTCTACCGATGCCTTGCCCTGGCTTGCGAGGTGCACCTCGAACCCACCTCTCATTTTCCGATTTGCGCATTGTGAAGGTCGAATCTACGGCAGTAAACTTGTGCTTGTTTGCAGACAATTGAACCGGGCCAAGAGAACAGGCGATTCTTCCAAATCAGTCCATTCGAAAGAAGGGGCGAGTTCCGATGCAAGGTGAGAACGTAACGGGCATCTCGTAGTCAAATGTCGTGCGCGATGACAACAGTGAAAATTAGCTTCGTTTCATTTTTGAGCATTGAAGATTTTTTTTGAAACAGGTCTTCCATAAATGAGCAAGTGCGTTCGATTAGCTCTAAAAGCGACGAGGATCGGACACTCTCAGCTTTCATCAGTAAGGTAATCAACTTGCACGCATCCTGCGCTTGTAATAAGCAAACCGCCAATCATGTTCTTGGCGTCTGTTCTGCGTCCGATTTACGTTGCTTTTTTTCTGCTGTTGTTGATTACTTGGTTCCTTGTTTTTAGCACTTTCAAACGTGAGCATCTGACCAGCGTTCCTTGCATGCTAAACTTAATTCTTTGCCTCAAGCGCGTGAAACTTTCCTTAGTTCACCATGAGCTGCACGAAATGTTGCGAAATCCATTCAACCTGCCATAAGTCAAGAAACAGCGAAACCGCGCAGCGTTTCCTTTTTCTCTCAGGCCAGCTTTGAAATACCGTGCAGTACCTTGGCACTGCTGTAAAGACACAAACCAAGCATTTAACGTTTTGTAACGTCATCTGTATCTTTTCCGTGCTTGTACGTATTGGAGGTGAGAAAAGGAAACTCGTGCTTTGACGAGACGTGCCTTGCCTTTCATGGAAATTCTGCGTTTGTTCGTGATTTTAACTTCAATTTCAAGATCTCAGAAGATTCGCAATTTTAAGGCTGCCGCCACGTCACAACAAACTGGTCAGGGCGCTTACTTGGTTTATAACGAATGTCGCCGACGAAGCAAGAAAAATGGCTTAAAGCAATTGGTTTATTGTCTCTACCAAGAAAACAAGACTCAAAAGATACTTGCCCTACCACGTGACCACCTTTATTTATTAAAGTGGGAAGTTACCGAGATTGTCGTCGTTTCTCTCTGTTTGTTTTTTGTTCGAACCGCTCGAAGCGGAGCCGGATGTCAATTGTTCGCTTTCAACCTGTCCATCAACGCAACCAATTAAAGTCAAGAGTGCCACAGGGCTCGCCAACGAAAGTTATTTGTCATCCGTTCGCTCGCGCATCGTGTTGACTTACCCGCGCGGTGTGCGCTTGACGTACCGGAATGATAAGATTAGTTTTCGTTCGCGCTGATTGCATCTTTTACCACACGCTTCCCTAATTCATGTGGGTGTTTGGTGCGACGCTTAGGTCGCCTCTGCGTTTCGGAGAAGGCCGATTTCGCCGAAGCTCTTGCGCTGACAGTAGAATGGCCTGAGTGAGAGACTGGTGCCTTGTTGAGTACAGTCACTGGCTTTGATTACGATTATTGTACTGTCAGGCAGGATCTTGGCTAGCATTTCGCAGCACTGCGGGATGTTCCTTGATTTGCGTTTGAAAACCTTGTCTACCAAATGAAAACACTACCTGATTGGCGCGCGACAAAGAAAACGAATCCATTGTGCTCATGTCATGTACACCACAGGCCAATCCAGATCAATGCAGTTCACCGAGCAATGATGACACAGCAAAACATGGTGTGACGGATAGCCAGGATCCTCTCCCAGCATCTGCCACCAGAAAACGGTAAGTTGTATGTGGAGACTGTTCTGCATTCGCATAGATTTTTCTGTAAATCGCATGTTATGCTGTTTTGAGTCCCGGCTTACTTCGGTGGTACTTTGGGATTTCTTTCACACGTGAGTGGAAGTCGGCTTTACCGACGCTTGTATGCAGTCTTAATTATAGTGGTGATCCTTGCCTTTTCAGAATTAGTTTGCAGATTTATTTTTTTGGTTCACACAACAGAGCGGCAAAACGTCTGCGAAAGAGCACGGTAACTTGGAAAAGAACGGTGAAGTGAAAGTCCATCTCCAGGGAAAGGAGGGGTCTGCCAACACGTCGAGTACCTAAGCTCTGTTTACTACAGAGAACGTTTATTGATATAAGGACACTCACAAAGAGGGCGGCCGTGACCAAGCCAATGCAAGCGCCTTGTCTTAATTAACTAAACAAGGAGCTATACAGCCGTTGAGCTGTAAGATGACCTCATTCTTGATTTTGTCCAAGTGACGCCGCGAACACTGCGCACTGCGCATGTGACCACTGTTCAGTTTTCTTTTCTGCCGCATGTACGTTGGCCAAGTTCCGCAGCCGTAAAACAGACTACTATGTAAGCTTCGTGAATGTTGCCTTTGGTGCGCAGTGTAGTGTGGATAGTTCTTCCATGCGTTAGAACTGAGAGTCGAGTGAAGATGTTGGCTGCTTTCTCGGTTCTGCACTGGATTGCCTTCTCAAGAGAGCCGTCGTTGGACATAAAAAGAGCAGGCAGCAGCGGCTGTCGACTTTTGGGAGACTAATCCCTGTAACGGTAATATCCCTGTAACGGCTGTCGACTCCCTATAACGGCTGTCGACTTTTGGGAGACTAATCCCTGTAACCTGTCTGGCACGTATCAGAGCACCTCGACTGGTACGTTGCAGTGGTCATTTTGTTGTTGATGACCAGAGAAAAGGTCTCACGCATCAGCAGCGCGGTCCATTGGTAATTGAAGGCCCGCTCTGTTGTGAGAGGCGAAAGCATCATCATCTGCAGGCAGTATTTCACATACCACGATTTTTGTTTTGGCACGTAATCATGCAACCTTGAAGTTGAGCAAACTACCATCCGTACTGCCGCGCAAAAAATCAATCAGTGATGCTCTATTGGTCATCATCATGGAACGCATGGTGAAGTACAGCAGATAAGATTCCAAACAGGGCTGGAGCCAGAACACAGCCTCGCTTTTCGCCACTTTTCAGCCCAAGTGCAGCTGAAACGAGAAGTGCGCTTTCATGTCGTCATGCAATGGCATGACAAGGCCGAGAAGAACAGGCGGACAGCGGATTTTTTGTTCGACTATGCGTAGCCTCTCTCTGCTGACCATATCAAAGTGTTTTGGTCAAGTGCCAAAGGCGGTGTTGCTCACAGCAATCCTCCTGGCTTTAGTGCAGGAAGATGATCATGTCCGTAGTAGATCTTGTTGCCAAAACCACGTTGCAATTCAAGGTAAAGCTATCCGCAAGAATTTGGATATCTCCCTTGTATTTACCTTTGTTTATGTAGTGAGCGGTAGTCTTGGCGTCTCTCACTCCGTTTGGAAATCAACTTTATTCCAACACTTGCAAACAATGTTGTTCCAGGTTTTTTTTAGAGTGTTTTAGGGACCCGAATCGGGTCCCTAGAATTGAAAATCGGGTCCCTAGAATCAGAGAAATCGGCTCCCTACAGGTCCATACCGGGTATCTAACATTTTGCTTAAAAAACCTGGTTGTACAGCAATGAAACAAGGGATTCGCAACACTTGAGCAGTTTGCCTGGAATACTACGCAGACCTGATGATTTTTCTGATGGAAAGCCATGGTAGCAATTTAAAGTTCCCCCATTAATGGGAGTTTGTCCAGGTCTTGTGAGATGTAAGCAGATGGATCCCTACGATTGCTTAAATGCTAGTTTACCTTGGCTGAGCGCAGTACTCCCAATATCTTCCATCAATCTGGCAAATTGTTTCCTCTTGTATGTGGTCATAGCATCACCGGAAGAATTTAAAGAAAAAAATCTTCCTGGTGGCTAGGTCAATTTGTTTCCCTCAATCATGCTACTATTGTCACCCATGTTTGCAGCTGTTGAAATCTACGAGCACAGATTGTTGCGATGTTTGCTGGCAAGATAGCGGGTGATATCAAAAAACAAACTTGCGTTTCTGAGGAACGACATGAACGCAGCACATTTTGTAGGTGAACAACATCTTTCTCTTCCATAAGATGGATCAACACATCAACATCATCGTTGTCAAACAAGCAGTTTTTCATATTACAGTTAGCTGTTGCAAACGTGTCTTTTCCAGCTTGCGCAGCTCTGCTTGCCGCACGACCATTTTGACACGGCGGAGGTTTTTCTATGATGGGAAGCAGAAATCAGGGTGGCTGTAAAACTATTTCAGAAAGCAGCGATTGAAAGCGGGGATGCCCCTTTGTTCTTCACAGGAGCTGTGTCAAGGTGCTTTTAGGCCGCGGGCTTGAAACGCTTCGGAGCGTGGTCGAATCGGTTAGTGGACAAGACCAATGGTGAATGTCACTACACTATGGCAGACACGAGTGGGCGTCACCAGTCCGATGTTATCTCTCCTTGCCAATGCCAGATCAAGCTTGTGCCGGTGCTTCAACCTTGGGGGCCGTATGCGTGAAACATCGAACAAAATTGGTGTTTGTTACGCACAATTAGCGTTGTCCAGTGGCGTACGCAGAAAAGTTCCGAGAGCGGGGCAAAACATAGGCGTAGCCAGGGGGGGCAAAGTGGCCATGCCCCCCCAAATTTTTAGAAAAATACAGTCATTTTGTGCTTTGAGAGACGTTTTTCTGAACAAAATAGTGTTATTCGCCTAAAACATTTTGGTATACACTGCCGAATACTGGCAGTATGCACTGCCGAATGCTGTTTATTAACTTTTTTAGGTCTGAAGGGGGGGCATGGCACAGTGCCCCCCCTCCGTACGCTAGTAGCATTGTCTGCACAATTCCAACCCTCCTGTCCATTTTTATTTAGTTTTCGTATTGATAAAACTTTTTAGTTAAACGTTGACAAAACAAAACCATTTTTTTTCATTTCTGGTTGACGGTATCGTTTGAGATCTGCTCAATAAGTACTGGCACTGGAGACGAGACCGAACAAGTGCCAGTTAGTGATTCTATTGCAAAGAAGCTGCTGTTCTTCCATTTCCGATCAGGCTACTCTTTTCCACAGCATTCTGCAGAAAATCTTGTCACCATTCGACGGCAATTTTCTCAATAAAACTTAATCTGAATAAATTTTCAATTCCGAAGCGAGGGATCTTCGGACACAACTGTGGTTGCTGAGGCTTGGCGACTGTTTCACGCTTGTTTTCCGCGGTTTTCGAATGTCGGGTTGCTTGTTGTGGTGGCAGCTGCCGTTGAACAACTACAGAGAAGGCTAAGCGATATTAACTATGTTGCAGGATACAAGAAAAAAGCAAACCTGCAACCAAGTCGCCACGCAAGAAAAAACCGCGGCAAGTTTCTGCACGAGAAAAAGAAAGTTCAAGCTCTGTTCCTGAGAAGGACGCTTCTGCTGAAATTCGAGCGGAAATGGTTACAAACTTTATTTGCAGTTTTTTCTGGTTTGAAGTATGGTTTGACGATTACTGTCAGTTTGTTTCTGTGAAGCCAGTGGTGGCGAGACGTTGGGGTCAATGATTACAAAAGTAACTATGCGTTGATATAACAGTTGATGTGTGCAATTTCGCACCGCCACCTTATTGATGAGTTCGAAATGCAAAGAGCAGGGAGAAAATTACAAGATTTTAACTCAATATATTTCACCAAATGCAAGCCGCGATACACTTATGAAGTTACTTATGCGTTGTGCGCTGCGTTTTAAGTGCAGTTGTGAAAAAATTGATTCGATAACCTAGCAATGAGATGAATTAGAGATTTTCGTGGCGGACCTTATTGGTTTCGGTTATCTTCGAAGTTGTCTCATGTTCTAAACCAGTGCTTCTCAACCTGTTTGATGTCGCGGCCCACTTTTCGCCGAGACTTTGATTTTGGGCCCACTTCACAAAAAATTTGTTTCAGAACTCATGACTAGGCGTGATTATTGCGTTATCTCGGAACATTTCGCGGCCCACCGGTTGAGAAGCGCTGTTCTAAACGTTGCCCTCGTTTCATGTGTCTTGTGAGCATTCGTAACAGCCGTTATCATGATGAGTAGAGAATCTACACTTGCTGTTTGGGGGTGCGGTCGAAAAAGAAGGCGCCAAAATACAGATATAACAAAGCGAAGGGCAGAAAAACGGTCATCGATTGTTAGGAGGCAGTAGTTTGGAAGAGGGGTTCCACTTCAAAGGGGCGTACCCGCCACTGGTCACGATATACAGCACTTGTCGCTCGCGCTTCGTTCGCAGGCAACTGTTGGATGAGTGCTTATTTTGCCATAGTGAGTTTTGTGTGAAGGATTGTTTATAGACAAGCAGTTTAAGAAAATGAAATATGTTTTCAAACGATAGATATCACTACTTTTAGTCACGTAAAGGTTTGTGTGCATCTTCATCAACGTGATGCTTGTTTTTGTTGCAGAGGGAAGCTGTTTCCAGTTCCGCTTCCGTCGCCAAAAAAGCACCAGTTTCGAAAGTTTCCAAAGTCTGCATCCCAAGTGCCGATGAAAGCCGAGCAATCAAGGTCAAACCCCGCAAAATGTTGTAATGTCAATCGCTGGCCTCTATTTTTCTCAATCTTCGAAGGACCCAGTCAAGGGGGTCCTTCGAAAATCGAGATTTGTTTAATGACCTGACAAGCCTGTACCGAGGCTGAATTGCGTCATTTCCTGCGTTGCGCGTGCAGGTCATTTAAAGGTCCGACATTTTGGTAGGGCTAAATTCATAGGTGTAAGGGAGTGCATATTTTTGGGGATGCAAAGAATTTTTGTCCAAATTTGATCTTGTTTTTCCCAAATAACGTATAAACAGCAAGTCTTAATGTTAAGACTAAAACTTAAAATTGCAAACACATCAAGGTGTCTGCATGCCTATATTACCAGTTACCGGGGTTCAAAGCCGTACGCCCTCAACTAGCAATCAATATTATTCTGCATAGCCGCATGTGAACAATGGTAAGATATATTGTCTTGAAAAATGTTAGCTAATTACAATAAATTCCCCAAATATTTGCTGTTCATGCCACAACGTTTGGAAGGTGTTGTTCAGCATCTTCACTTTCACGTTTTTATATACGTTCTGAACTTATTCTTTCAGCACAATCAACCTAATAGCTAAGATCTGTTCTTCTCTAGCAGAGATGTGTGCATTTCTGTTAGCCATAATCCAGTCAATCTGGAAAAGGAGTAAAATATCGGGTTACGATCCAAAGTATTACAGCTGCAAATAAGTCAAGTCTCAAGTAAGAAGAGGGAAAGGAGGCAATTTGATGTATATCATATAGCTTAGCCTTCCACATTAGGCAATCTTCACTGCAATGTGTTCTACATAAAAGACTAAAACTTACTTAAACGTTTACAGCTTCTGAAGTCACATTATGAAAACCAAAAATCCACTCCAGTTTAGACAGTTAAATGTGCACTGAACACAGCATGCTAAGACAAAATAGCCATATAGGACTGATACACGTAAATACTGCAGCCTATATGATCAACTACCAAGGAGTATGTACAAATGCACATTTCCAATGACAAATGACTAATAACCTCGACAAAAATATTTTATAAAAGTAGCAGTACTACACTGGACTGCATTAGCATTAGTGAAATATGCAGTGCAATAAATAGTACAGTTGCTACTGTTCATGAAAACTAACTTCACAGCGTTAAATTGAAACATTAAAATTTGGCAGTATGCAACATATGAAATTAATTTCATGAAACAAACGGAAAATATGAAAACGGAAAATATGAAAACTTAAACAGTATAAAATCACTGCTACATTTCTACCACGCAACATATTACAGCTGCAGTGACGTAGTTAATTCTGTTCATGAATACTTCGTGGATACAGATTTACACTTGCAAATCTCACAACATCAAGCAAGATCGAAACACGAAAACTACACAGTATCATATCACAGCTACACCACATTACTTCCACATAACCTTTTGCAGCTACAGCTATATTTTGGTTGCACATTTTACAGCATCAACAATGTGAGGTTTACAAAAATTAGGGTTAGTAGAAATGGTGGGTTACTACATATTGCTCATTTCAAAATGTTTGTAACTCAACCCAAATTTGATTTGGGCTTTGTAATTTGCCCAAATATTTATAATATGTGTGAATCTGAATGAAACGCTTCCAATGCGCCCAGATGGTTCCAATTGTACCCAAGTTTGAATGAAGCTGTTTCAATTATCCAAATATGGTTGGGGCTGTTGGAATTTGCCCAAATGTTTCTAAGTGTATGCAAAAATAATGAAGCGGTTGTATTACACAAATTGGAATGAAGTTGTTTGAAGCTCCCCAAAGTTGAATAAAGCTGTTTGAAGTTCTCCAAATATGAGAAAAGTTGTTTGAAGTTACCCAGAATTGAATGAAGATGTGCCACTTGGACCAAATTTGAATGGAGCTATTGGCGTTTGGCCAGAGTTGATTTGGTCTGTTGGAATTTACCCAAATTTTTCCAATTTATGGAAAAAATTTATGAAAAAATTTCTAGCTTCACCAAAATTTGAATGATGTCCCAATTTGCTCAAAGTTCATTGAGATTGTTAAAATTTACTCAAATGATTCCGATTTTATCAAAATTTAAATAAAGCTCTTATAGTTCACCCAGACATTTGTAAATGTAGTCTACTAAAATTTCAGTGGAGCTACTCTATACAGCCTTGCTTTGAACAAGACTGTTTGAAGTTGCCCACAATCGAATGAAGCTGTTGCAAATTGCCAAAATTTTATTCGACTGGTGGACCTCACCCAAATGTTTCCATTTTATCTAAATGCTTTTATTTTCACTCAACCTTGAATGGACTTTTTCTCATTTGCCCAGATTTAATTGAAGCTGTTGGACGGAACACAAATGCTCCTAGTTTACTCAAATGTTTCTAATTTTACCTAAAACTTGAATGAATAAAGTTTTTTAGTAGGCCAAAATTTGATAAAGACTGTTGGAATTACCACATGATTCCAGTTCACTCAAGGGCAGTGTCTATTTTGCCATCAGGGGTAAAAAATAATAATCTGGGACTATCTTGCCGTTTTGGCCATTATTTTGCCTTATTGGGAAAATAGACACTACCTCACATGTGAATGTAGCTGCATACTTTTCCCAAATGTTGAAAATTTTTGCCCAAATATTGACCGATTTTTCAGCATTGGGGATGCGACCGCATCCCCATGCCGTACGCTTATGGCTAAATTGTTTCCAGTTGCTTACACCACCAGACATGTGCTCTGTTTCTGTTAGGAAGACTGAGTCGGCCAAGGTGCGAGTAATTAGAGTTGAGCCGAACAAGGGTATTTTGCTGAAAATCCTCTGCTGCGTTAAAATTTGTGAGACCTTTATCTGACTGAAATCGCAAAAAAAATGTTTGAACAATTGTTGTGCGGCAATACACGCGAGGCGTTTTCTGGTTGGCTGGAATTGCCAGCATAGCAGGAAGCAGAAGCCTGGTTTGTGTGGAAAAGGATGAAGGGGACTGAAATGTAAGCAGTTCTTCAGCATAATAAGTATCACACAGCGCATGCCCATAAATGGCGCATTCCATCAAGCACTTCACCCTTGCAAAATTTTTTGTTGAGCTCAGGTTTTGACCTAACTGACACCGGATGATTGCGACGTTGATCAATTGCAATCGTTGCTAACGTTGCACTTTTCATGAGCTCAAGAATGTGTTTAGTAATAGGAAAGCATATATGTGCACTTTGTAGCCGCAATGGAGTCTGGAGTGTCGAGACTTGGTCACGATCTCGAGACCCGCTTTTGCGGGTCTCGGTCTCGAAGGTTTCAGGCCTCATCTTGCTCTCGAGCCTATTGTCTCCAGACTTTGATAATGCCAACGATATGTCTGAGAATATCTTCCGTAATTTAACCTGTTCGCTGTCTATTATATCTGCAGGAAAGGAAAAACGAAAAGAAGCAGGAAAATGCGGTAATTTTGAAAAAATTACGGCTGGGAAGTGATTAAGACAATTTTTTGAAAAGCTCTAGAAATTTTTGACGAAACAATTCGTCAAAACTTGACAAATTTTCAGGTTCAAGTCTTGGTCGTGCTCTCGAACGTTTAGCTCGGCCTCGGAGGTTACGATCCCGACTAAATCACTGTTCTGTAGCTCAATTTATTGTTTAACAAACGATGTTTCGAGCATTCCAGATCGCAGTGGAAGTTTTCAACCTAACCCGCTTTCTGGTTTTCAGTTGGCGGTGGAAGATTTCGTTGCGCTCAGACCAAAGCCAGATCAAAAGCAGCGGCCGCTCATTGGCAAAGTTCTTTCGTTCACTGATTCGAATGTTGAAGTTGAATTGCACAGCGGCTTTTATCTCGGTTACTGGTTCACCAAGACGGCGGCGAAGGCTGTTCGCACGGAGCTGGTCGATCGCAGCTCGGTGCTCATGTCTGACATCCAGTGGACGAAGAAGAACAAGCTCTCAACGAGTACAGTCAAACGGCTGAGGTCGATGTACGAAGAAGTGGACAGCAATGACGGCTGATGGAAGTACTCGGAGTGTTGATGGTTCAGCGCCCACCTGTTACCGTCTTAAAATTGCTAATGACAACGAGTTTGTACTGTATGTTGCTAATAACGAAAACAAGGCTTTTAGTTTCACACGTGTACCTGGCTGGAGAACCGGTCAGGCGTCCGTATCAGTTTGCGCTGCTTCTTTTAATCACTTGTAAATAAAACAAATTCGTTACTTTACCTGCTCACGAATCTGCACTGCGATTCTGTATCTTTTCCGGCCGAGTAAGCGAAGTCTCTGCGACAGAGGTCGCATTTAAAGCCTTCGCTTGAAGGTTGACGAAGTTATTTCGATCTCTATTTGCAGGTTCGCCCTGTTCATGTACGTCCCAGCCTGTGGGGCGATTGGCGTTTGACATGCTGCTCTTCTTTTTTCTGTCTTTTTCATCTTCCATCAAAGAGGCATACAACGTTATCTATACGGCGTATTTTTGTTCGTTTTATTTAATGAGCTGGATTTCCCCCTCGAAGCCCAAGAAAACCGAGATCACTGCGTGTGATTTTCTTACGCGGCCGAGGAGGACCAATTGCTTCATGAAGACCGATCGACGTTCATTCACGTCTGCAGCGATCCCTCGTCTCGAGCCCATCCGCATTTAATGGTTAAGTGAACCAAATGCAGATCACAACAAATCAGCCAAAGCGCAGAAGATTCGAACGGCCTTTGCCTTTTTCATCATGTTTGCCTAACAAGAAACTTTTGAACAATGGCGTTACACTGATTTTATTTGCAGTGATTTAAGTTTTGCAATTCAGCCGTGGAAAGAACGTACTTGGCGTGGTTTGAAGTCTGGCAATGTATATCATTCTTGGATTGGTGTTGCCTTCATGTGTATTGCGTTTTGGGAAGAAAAGTGCTTTGGAACGAAGTTTACTACTTTGCTGCACCTGCGTTTGCACGTGACCGGTTCGCTGGGTTTCAGAATTTTTCTGTTATTATCAAAATTTACCGACCCACATAATTCAAATTGATTGAAACAGACTGTAAACCCAAGCAAACCTTAAGTAAAACTTTCATCTCGTGTAAACATTTTTATCAATCAGCTAACGTTTTTTTTGTAAGCCCTCATGGGCTTCGACAACTCATGATGTTGCTGTGCGAGCATGATCGAAATGGCTCAAAAATAATGACAAAAAACTCGTTTTTTTTTATTAAAATAATGAACACTTTCACCTGGTCGGGTTATGGAAGTTGTTACAATAGGTCCTTTTTGAATTTTTTTTGAGCTGTAGCTGATTGTGTTAAAAATTTAAATCTCACCGGATCGCTATTACTGTGGGAGGTGTAACAGAAAAATTACTTTGGGCTCATGCTACCCCATGTTAGGCGTGCTTTGTCTTTATAGTGGCAGCCAAGTTTATGGCAAATTAATTAATTTAGAAAACTACGAACACATGCAGTGGGGCCAAAATGTTTGATTTTAGTCGAATAACACTATCTTGTTTGAAAAAACGCCTCTCAAAGCACAAAATAACTATGTTATCCAAAAATTGGGGGGGCATGGCCCCTTTGGCCCCCCTGGCTACGCCTATGAACGCATGCATTCAAGCACAGCCACAATCCAGGTGTGCTCGTTTCTCAACTTGGGAAAATATTGTTTTGTGATGTATGCATGTGTGTTTGCGTGCACATGCATAGGATTTGCGTTGCAGTGCAAAACAACGCAACTAGATAAAAACGTTTTTACAAAGTGCGTTTTTTTACAAAAAGAAAAAGCATTTTGCGTTGGTGGTTTTTGCTAAAGCACTTCCATCCGCTTGGCCCAAACGCAGTGATCTACAAACAACTTCTTTTGAGGCAGTTCTTCAAACCACTGCCAGGCCGCATTAGATCTTGGGGCAAGTGTTGAGCAGCCATTCGATTGTCACATCGTCCAGAACCGTCAGGCCGTGTAGTCCATGAGGAGGTCGGTGGATTGGACATTAATAGACAACGTGGTCAACGATTTTTTCTGCGCCACACTCACAGGCT